>Ga0070741_10000235_pt1 | contig 210719 bp, 184 predicted proteins | sample Coa_R1_4_FD_66440 | JGI IMG/M metagenome (GOLD analysis project Ga0070741, IMG submission 66440) | Surface soil microbial communities from Centralia Pennsylvania, which are recovering from an underground coalmine fire - Coalmine... | ecosystem: Environmental > Terrestrial > Soil >... | reverse complement strand
CATCTGCTCGTTGAGGTAGTACTCCTTCTGGGTCTTCTCCATCTGCTTCTTGACCCGGGAGCGGATGCGTTTTTCGACCTCGAGGATTTCCAGCTCGGAGCGCATGTAGCCGAGGATCTTCTCCAGCCGCTCGGCCGGATTCGCGCACTCGAGCAGCGCCTGCTTGTCCTCGAGCTTTATCCCGAGATGCTCGACCAGCTTGTCGGCGAGATAGGCGGGATCGTCAACCGACGCGATCGACGTCACCATCTCGGGCGGAATCTTCTTGTTCAGCCGCACGTAGTTGTCAAAAGTGGCGTTGACCGAGCGGATCAGCGCCTCGACCTCCGCCGTGCGCTCGCAGGTTTCCTCGATGCCCTCGACCTCGACCTGAAAGAAGTCGTCCTCGCTGAGGTAGCGCACGATGCGCGCGCGGCGCTTGCCCTCGAGCAGTGCCTTGACCGTGCCGTCGGGCAGGCGCAGGAGCTGGACCACTACGCCCAGCGTGCCCATTGCGTAGATGTCCTGCGGGCCCGGATCGGAGACCTTGGCGTCCTTCTGGGCCACCAGCAGAATCGGTTGCTTGCGCGCCTCAGCCGCTTCGAGCGCCTTTATCGACTTCTGGCGCCCGACGAAGATCGGGTAGACCTGGTGCGGGAAGACGATCAGTTCGCGCAGCGGCAGGAGCGGAACGATCTCGCCCTGCGACGGGTCGCGGCTGTCTTTCTTGTCGTTGCGAAAAAGCATCGGTTATCGATCCCCAGGATGTCAGGCGGTTTCGGCGGTCTTCTGATAGACCAGCAGCGGCTGCTCCTTCTGCGTCACCACCTCCTCGGAAATCAGCACCTCCTTGATATTGGGCTGCGAGGGTATTTCGTACATCAGGTCCACCATGATGCTCTCCATGATCGCGCGCAGGCCGCGGGCGCCCGACTTGCGCTTGAGCGCCTCGCGCGCGATCGCGCGCAGCGCCCCCTGGGTGAACTTGAGGTGGACGTTCTCCATGTCGAACAGCTTCTGGTACTGGCGCACCAGCGCGTTCTTGGGCTCGGTCAGGATCCGCACCAGCGCCTCCTCGTCGAGCTCGCCCAGCGTGGCAAGCACCGGCAAGCGGCCGACGAACTCGGGGATGAGCCCAAACTTGAGCAGATCTTCGGGCTGCACCTCGTTGAGCAGCTCGGAGACCGTCTTGGGATCGCGATGCGAGAGGTCGGCCCGGAAGCCCATGGTCTTGCCCGCGATCCGGCGGCGGATAATGTCGTCGAGGCCGACGAAGGCGCCGCCGCAGATGAACAGGATATTGGTGGTGTCGACCTGGAGGAATTCCTGCTGCGGATGCTTGCGGCCACCCTTGGGCGGCACGCTCGCCATCGTGCCCTCGATGATCTTGAGCAGCGCCTGCTGCACGCCTTCGCCCGAGACGTCGCGCGTGATCGAGGGGTTATCGCCCTTGCGCGCGATCTTGTCGATCTCGTCGATGTACACGATGCCACGCTGGCAGCGCTCGATGTCGTAGTCGGCGTTCTGGAGCAGTGAGAGGATGATGTTCTCGACGTCCTCGCCGACGTAGCCGGCCTCGGTCAGCGAGGTCGCGTCGGCGATGGTGAAGGGCACCTGCAAAAAGCGCGCGAGCGTCTGCGCGAGCAGGGTCTTGCCGACGCCGGTGGGCCCGATGAGCAGGATGTTGGACTTCTGCAGCTCGACCTCGCCGGTCACCATCTGCGAGTCGATGCGCTTGTAGTGGTTGTGGACCGCGACCGAAAGGATCTTCTTCGCCCGCTCCTGCCCGATCACGTACTGGTCGAGCACGCGCTTGATCTCGGCCGGCTTGGGCACCGCCGAGGTCTGGCTGAAGGCCTCTTCGCTGTCGGTTTCCTCCGCAATGATGTCGTTGCAGAGGTCGATGCACTCGTCGCAGATGTAAACGGTCGGGCCCGCGATGAGCTTGCGGACTTCGTCCTGGCTCTTGCCGCAGAACGAGCAGACCAGGTTGCCCGAGCGGTCATCGTGCTTGGCCATTACTGCCCTCCCGACTCACTTCGCGGCCCCCCGGCTAACGATTACCTCATCAATCAGTCCGTATTCAACCGCTTGCTCGGGAGACATGAACATGTCGCGGTCGGTGTCCTTCTCGATCCGCCGCAGATTCTGTCCGGTATGGCGCGCGAAGAGGTTGTTGATCTCCTCGCGCATGCGCAGGATCTCGCGCGCCTGGATCTCGATGTCGGCCGCGGGGCCCTGCGCGCCGCCCAGCGGCTGATGGATCATGATGCGCGAGTGCGGCAGCGCGTAGCGCCGCCCCTTGTGCCCCGCCGCCAGCAGCACCGCGCCCATGCTCGCCGCCTGGCCCAGGCACAGCGTGGACACCGGCGGCTTGATGAACTGCATCGTGTCGTAGATCGCCAGCCCGGCGGTGATCGAGCCGCCCGGTGAATTGATGTAGAAGCTGATCTCCTTCTCGGGGTCCTCGGATTCCAGGAACAGGAACTGTGCGGTTATCAGGTTGGCGACGTCGTCGTTGATCTCGGTGCCGAGAAAGACGATGCGATCCTTGAGCAGGCGCGAGTAGATATCATAGGCCCGCTCGCCGCGGCCGGTCTGCTCAACGACGATCGGGACCAGGCTGCTCATAGAATTCCGGCCGGAAGCGGCCGGCCTTGGCGATCCCCGAAGCTACGCACCCAAACAGAATTTTACCCAGTTTGGGATCCGGCGGCAACGGGAGTTCGCTGGCGAGCGTGCGCGCTAGGCGCCGGCATCCGAGGGCGACTGTCCCGCCTCGGCCTGCGGCTCGGATTGCGCGCGCGCAAGCAGCATGTCGAGCGTCCGTTCGCGGCGCATCGCCGCGCGCAGCGCCTCGCGATGCTCCTCCTCGCGGTAGTGTTGCGCCAGCCGCTCGCGTTCGCGCCCGGGCGCACGCGTGACGAGCTCGGCGATCCGCGCCGCGAGCTCGTCGTCGCTGACTTCGACCTTCTCCTGGTCGGCGATCGCGTCCACGATGAGCGTGCTGAGCGCGCGCTTGTGTGCGCGCGCGCGCAGCTCCTCGGCGCTCTCGCGCACGCGCTCGACCGCCGCCTCGCGCGACATCCCCGCCGCCATCAGCGCCGCCGCCATCTCGGACTCCATCAGCTCGCGCTCGCGCTCGGCGAGCGATTGCGGAACCTCGACCGGGTTGTGCTCGATGATGAGGTCGAGCAGCCCCTGGCGCGCGCGCGCGTCGGCCTCCTCGCGCGCCCGCTCGCTGAGTTGCGCGCGCACCCGCTCGCGCAGCTCCTCGAGCGAGCCGACCTCGCCAAGGTCCTTGGCGAACTCATCGTCGAGCGCGGGCAGCTCCTTGCGGTAGAGCTCTCTAATCGAAACGCGCCATTCCACCGTCTTGCCCGCCAGTTCCTTCTCGGCATAGTCGGCGGGGTAGCTGCGCGTGGCCTGCGCCGGACGGCCGACTTCGGCCCCGATGAGCACCTCGTCCAGCCCGTGGGCCAGACGCTCAGGGGAAAGCTCGACCAGGCGCTGGCCGGTGCGCGCGCCCTCCAGTGGCTTGCCCTCGACGAAGCCCTCGATCTCGACCAGCGCGAAGTCGCCGCGCTGGGCGCGCGTGCGGTCGTCGATCTTCTTGAGCGTGGCGTGGCGCTCGCGCAGTTCCTCAAGCGCCTTCTGCACCTGCTCGTCCGTGACCTGAACCTCGGGTCGCGGCACCTTGAGCCCAGCGTAGTCGCGCACCACCAGCTCGGGCCGCAGATCGAAGGTCGCGCTGAAGCGCAGGCTCTTGGCGAGGTCGGTCTCCTCGGTCACGATCTCGGGCGCGAGCAGGGGCCGCAGATGCTGTTCGTCGAGCGCCTTGTCGGTGTACTCCTTGATGAGCTTCTGGATGACCTCGCCGCGCACGCGATCGCCGAAGAAGCGCTCGAGCAGGTTGCGCGGCGCGTGCCCGGGGCGGAAGCCCTTGAGCACCACACCGCGGCGCAGTTCATTGTAGGCGCGGTCGAGCTCCTGCTTGATCTCGACCGGTTCGAGTTCGATGGTTAGTTTGCGCCGCAGCGCCGAAGGACTTTCTACGTTGACGTTCATGGCTGATGTCGGAAACTTCAGCTAAACATACCGCGCACTGCGCGATCAATCGCTTCCGACACAAATCCGGACGCCAGATTGGTGTGCGTTGCGGCGCGCGAGGAGGCAACCGGGGCGCCGGTCGGACGACTGGACTTAGCGGTGACGAATCCCTAGACTTCACCGGTTAATCAAAGTATCTAAGCGCCGTGGCCACGCCGCCGGCGAAATCGGGCCGCGCAATGCGGCCCGCCGCGGGCGCCGACGGTTGCGAGCGCGAAACTTCAGGAGACCTCGGGTTCGATGAGCGAAGCCAATATTGTTCTGCCCCACCTGACCAGCAATCAGCTGCTGATCCTGTGGCTGGTCCTGCTCTCGGCGCTGGTCGCGCTCGGATACGGCTGGTACCTGGTCAGAGTGGTGATGGCGGCCAGCCCAGGCGCCAAGTCGATGACCGACGTGGCCGACGCGGTCGAAGAAGGCGCGATGGCCTACTTGCGACGCCAGGTCAAGACCATGGTCTGGTTCGTCATCGCGATCGGAATCGCGCTGTTCTTCATGTACCGCCGGGTTTATCCCGACAACCTGCCGCTGGCCGTCGGGATCGCGATCGCCTTCCTGATGGGGGTCAGCGCCTCCTACGGCGCGGGCTTCGTCGGCATGAAGCTGGCGGTCAAGGGCAACGTGCGCAGCGCCAACGCGGCGCTGACCAGCTTCAAGGACGCGATGGAGATCGCGTTCAAGGCGGGCGGCGTCTCGGGAATGTTCACGGTCGGCCTCGGCCTGCTCGGCGCCACCATCATCTTCCTCTACTTCCAGGAGAACGCGATGAAGGTGCTGGTCGGCTTTGGCTTCGGCGGCTCGCTCGCCGCGCTGTTCATGCGTGTCGGCGGCGGTATCTACACCAAGGCGGCCGATGTCGGCGGCGACCTGGTGGGCAAGGTCGAGGCGGGAATTCCCGAGGACGACCCGCGCAACGCGGCGACCATCGCCGATAACGTCGGCGACAACGTCGGCGACTGCGCCGGGATGGCCGCCGACGTCTTCGAGTCCTACGAGGTCACGCTGGTGGCGGCGATCATCCTGGCCGCCTACGCGTTGAGCGACAAGAACTTCGCCAACCTCTACGGCGCCGCCGCCGGAACGTTCGCGATGAAGCTGATCATCTTTGCGCTCATCCTGCGCGCGGTCGGCGTCTTCTCCTCGATCCTCGGCATCCTCGCGGTACGGGTGCCTGCGGGCACTGCGATGCGCGACCCGATGCGCCCGATCAACATCGGCTACATGACCTCGGCAATCGCCTCGGTCATCGGGTTCTTCATCGTCAACTGGCTCTACCTCGACGATCCACGCACCGGCCAGCCCGATTGGCGTTTCGCGTGGGCGACCACGCTGGGGATCGTGCTCGCGGTCGTCACCCTGTGGCTGACCAACTACTTTACCCATCCCGAGCGCGGCCCGGTGACCGAAACCGCCTACGCGGCGCGCACCGGCCCGGCCACGCTCATCCTGTCGGGCTTCGGCGAAGGGCTGGAATCGTCGGTGTGGGCGCTGGTCGTGATCGCGGCGTGTATCGCCGGCGCGATGGTGATCTTCCGCGAGTCGCTCGCGCTCCAGTTCTACGGGATCGCGCTCACGGGCCTGGGCCTGCTGACCACCACCGGCTTCATCCTCGCGATGGACACCTACGGGCCGATCACCGACAACGCCCACGGCATCTTCGAGATGGGGGGAATCCATCAGGAAGAAGCCTCGCGCACGCTGTCGTGGATGGACGCGATCGGCAACACGACCAAGGCGCTGACCAAGGGCCTTGCGATCGCAACCGCGGTTATCGCGGCGGTCTCGCTCTTCCGCTCGTTCATCGACGAGGCGCATCTCGGCGCGCTCGGCGTGCAGGTCAACATGCCGACCGTGTTCATCGGCCTGCTGATCGGCGGCGCGGTGCCCTTCCTGTTCAGCTCGTTCGCGATCAAGGCGGTCAGCCGTGCGGCCTACCAGGTCGTCTTCGAGGTGCGCCGCCAGTTCCGCGAGCATCCGGGGATCATGGAATACAAGGAGAAGCCCGACTATGCGCGCTGCGTCGATATCGTCACCGCGACCGCGCAGAAGGAGCTGCTCAGCCCCGGCATCTTGGCCGTCTTCGCCCCGCTGCTGGTCGGCTTCGGGCTTGACGCGGGCGCCCTTGGCGGCTTCCTCGCCGGCACGATCCTCACCGGCCAGCTAATGGCGGTGCTGATGGCGAATGCGGGCGCCAACTGGGACAACGCCAAGAAGAAGGTCGAAGACGGCTTCCTGGGCGGCAAGAACACCGACGTGCACAAGGCGACCGTCGTCGGCGACACCGTCGGCGATCCGTTCAAGGACACCGCAGGCCCGGCGCTCAACCCGATGATCAAGGTGATGAACCTGGTCGGCATCCTCGCGGCCCCGTTTACCACGGTCGGCGTCGAGTTCAGCTGGGGCCGGGTGGGAGCGACGGTGCTCTCGATTATCCTGCTGGCGATCGCGGTGGCGCTCTCCAAGCGCGGCTCGATCGCCGAGGAGCAGAGCCAGGCGGGGCAGGCGAAGGCGGCCGCATAGCCGGGTTCGGTCGATAAGCGAAGCACGAGGGGCCGGACGCCGACAGGTGTCCGGCCCTTCGCATACCAGCCGCGCGCATTTTGCGCGCGCTGCGCCGCCGGGTACATTAGGCACCGTAGCAAGAACTGCCATGCCCAGGCTCAATCCTGGCCCATTCGAGCCGTTCGTCTACCTGATCCAGACGCGAGGCGCCTTCCGCCTCGTCGGCATCGGCGGGTTTGCGCTGTTCGGGGCGCTCGCGCTGCGCGAGGCGGCCGCGCATAGCGCGCTCGCGTTGCTCGTCGGGCTCGTGCTGTTCGCCGCGATGTGGCTCGACAGCGCGATGGTCGCGTGCCGGCGATGCCGGCACTACGGAAGCTGGCACTGCCTGGGGCAAGGGATGCTGGTCTCGAGGTTGTTCGCGCGCCGTGTGCCGGGTGTGAGCGACGGGCGCGTCGCGCTGCATTTTGCGCTCCTCGGCGTCGTGCTTGTATATGGGCTGTTCTGGCTGTGGCACTCGCTGGCGCTGGGGATAATCTTCACGCTCTGGCTGCCGCTGGGCGCACTGAGCGCGATTGCGCCGGGCGGCTTTTCCTGGCGCCAGCGCGCGCCAATCTCCAAGGCTGCGTAGCGCGGAAGTGGCGGGGGCGGCGTACGCCGCCGCCCGGCTCACAGAGGATCGCATCGCCGTGGAAATCGCCTGGATCGGAACCGGAATCATGGGCGCGCCGATGGCGCGCAATCTCATCCGCGCCGGCCATCGCCTGCGTGTCTACAACCGTAGCGCCAAAAAGGCGCAGGCACTCGCGGCCGATGGGGCGACGGTTGTCGCCGACCCGCTGGAGGCGGTGCGTGGCGCCGCCGCCGTCTTCATCATGGTGCCCGACACGCCCGACGTCGAACGCGTGGTGGCGCGGATAGAACCCGACCTGCGCAAGGGTCAGCTCGTCGCCGACATGAGCACGATCGCGCCCGCCGCCGAGCGCGCGATCGCGGCGCGCCTCGGCGCGGCGGGCGTCGACTATCTCGACGCGCCGGTCTCGGGCGGCGAGACCGGCGCGATCGAGGCCACGCTGACGATCATGGTCGGCGGCGCGGAGGCGGCCTATCAACGCGCGCTGCCGCTGTTTGAGGCGCTCGGCCGGCGCGTGACCCACATGGGACCGTCGGGCGCCGGCCAGATGACCAAGCTCGCCAACCAGGTAGCGGTCGCGCTGACACTCGAGGCGGCGGCCGAGGCGCTCGCGTTTGCGCACAGCGGGGGACTCGACCGCGCGCGGGTGCTCGAAGCGATCGGCGCGGGTGCAGCGGCGTCGTGGCAGCTGAGCAATCTCGGCCCCAAAATGATCGCAGGCGACTGGCGGCCCGGCTTTCTTATCAAGCTCATCCGCAAGGACCTCCGCCTGGTCGCCGAAGCCGCGCACGAGAGCGGGCTCGCATTACCGGGGCTTGCGCTAATGCAATCGATGTTCAATGCGGCGGCGGCCTTCGGCCACGACCTCGACGGCACCCAGGCGATCGCCGCCGCGCTCGACAGATTGGCACGCCTGAAGTAGTAGGGGAGCTGAATCACGACCGGGAGGGCTCGATGGCTACCGAACATCTGCTGGCCGAGCGCCGGGCGGGCGTCCTTTATCTGACCCTCAACCAACCCGACAAGCTCAACGCGCTGAGCGACCAGATGATCGCCGGGCTGCTTGAAGAGCTGGGGCGCGCGGCGCACGACACCGAGGTCCGGTGCGTCGTCGTTACCGGCGCCGGGCGCGGCTTCTGCTCCGGCGGCGACGTGAGCCGGATGCGCGCGCGCAACGAGGCGGCGGGCGGCGGCGCGGAGCCGACCGTCGAGCAGCGCATGGCTCAACTGCGCCGCTCCGAGGAGGTGAGTCTGCTCCTGCACGAGATACCCAAGCCGACGATCGCGGCGATCAACGGCGCGGCTGCGGGCGCCGGGCTCAGCATCGCTCTCGCCTGCGACATCCGCATTGCCGCCGACACGGCGCGCCTGATTACCGCTTTCGCGCGCGTCGGGTTTTCGGGCGACTTCGGCGGGACCTGGCTGATGACCCGGCTGGTCGGCCCGGCGCGCGCCAAGGAGTTCTACTTCCTCGCCGATCCGATAAGCGCCGAGCAGGCGCTCGCGCTGGGCCTGGTAAATCGCGTGGTGGCGGCGGCGGCGCTGAGCGCCGAGACCGAAGCGCTCGCGAAGCGGCTCGCCTCCGGCCCCTCGATCGCTTACGGCTACATGAAGGCCAATATCAACACTGCGCTGACCGCCGACTTGCGCACCCTGCTCGACCGCGAGGCGGTCGGCCAGACGCTCACCGGACGTACCGAGGATCACAAGGAAGCGGTCAAGGCGTTTCTCGACAAGCGCGAGCCGACATTTCGCGGCCGCTAGCGCGCGGACGCGCCGCCGCGCGGCATTCGAGAGCGCTGTGCCGGCGGTCTGAGTTCACCGGCGGAGGTATCCACGATGGATTTCAAGGACATCATTTATCAGGCCGACAATCGCATCGCGCGGGTCACCCTCAACCGTCCCGAGACGCTCAACGCCTACACCGAGCGGATGGTGCAGGAGCTCATCGCCGCCGTCGACCTGGCGCGCAACGACGACGGTGTGCGTGTGCTGGTGCTAAGTGGTGCGGGGCGCGGCTTCTGCTCGGGCGGCGACGTGAGCGGCAGCCCCGAGAGCCGCTCGCGCTACCACGGCAGCCCGATGAGCCATCTGCTCGAGATGCGGGAGAACATGCATCAACTCGTGCTCTCGCTCCATCGCTTTGACAAGCCGACAATTGCGGCCATCGGCGGCGCGGCAGTAGCCGGCGGGTTGACGCTCGCACTGAGCTGCGACTTCCGCATCGCCTCCGACAAGGCGCGCCTGGGCGACACGGCCCTGAAGTTCGGGCTGCTGTGCGACGAGGGCGGAGCGTATCTGTTCCCGCGCTTCATGGGGCTCGACCGCGCGCTCAGGATGACCCTGCTCTCCGAGGTTTACGACGCGAAAACCGCACACGAGTTGGGCTTGGTGACCGAGGTCGTGCCGCACGAGCAGCTTGGCGCGCGCGTCGAGGAGCTCGCGATGCGCCTGGCCGCGGGCGCGCCGCTGGCGGTGCGGCTGGCCAAGCGGATGATGTATAAACAGTTGCAGATGACGCTCGACAATGCGCTCGAGGACGCCGCGCTTTCGGTGATGATCACCAATCCATCGGAGGACGCGCGCGAGGGTGTGCGCGCCTTTCTGGAAAAGCGCCAGCCCAACTTCCAGGGGCGCTAGGGGGGCACGGCCGTCGGCGCGGGTCATTCGCGCCAATTGCCGGCGCGTGTAACAATGATTGCGAAGCCGGAGGGCCGGCCGGCGAGACGCTCGGGGGAAGCATCGGAAGCGAGGTGCCGAACCATGCAAATCGCAACTTTGGCCGTCGCGCTCCTGCTAGGGCTCGGCTTATGCTCGGCCGCGATGGCGCAGAGCGACCTCGACGCGGTCAGCCGCGTCAAGGACTATTACAACGAGTGGTTGTCGTCGATCCCGGGCGTCACCGAGGTGGACGTCGGCAACAATCCGCAGGGCCGGCCCGAGATCGAAATTCACGCGCGCGACGTCACCAGCCAGATCAAGCGGCTGCCGTCCACGCTCAACGGGTTTCCGGTGGTCGTGATCCGCGAGCCGCGCAATCCCGGCGACGCTTCGCCCGCTATGGACTTCGACGACCAGGAACAGAACCCGGCGGCGTCCGCCACACAGCATCAAGCGGTCAATGTGAACGATCCTGCGGTCAACCAGACCGATCGCGCGGCTTCGGTCGCGCCGGCGGCGCCCGGCGCCTCGACCGGGCCGCGGATGCCGACGGCGCCGACCGCGCTCAATCCGCTGGGCGTGCCGCAGGAAGGCGTGCCGCCGCGGCCCGAGGGTGTGCCGCCGCCGGCGCTGCGCTGAGGCGGCAAACGCCGCCGGAGAGGGGAGCGCCAGAGATGCTGAGGACTAAATTCTGTGACCTGTTCGGCATCGAGTTGCCGATCATGGCGGCCGGGATGGGCACGATCGCGCTCGCCGATCTGGCGGCGGCGGTATCGGAGGCCGGCGGGATGGGCACGGTTGCCCTTGCCGTCTTGACGCCGGAAGCGATGCACAACGAACTCGCCGCCGCACGCAAGCTCACTCGCCGCCCGCTCGCCTGCAACGTGTTGCTCCCGTTTCTCCGCTCCGAGGTGATCGAGGCGGTCGCAGCCGCGCCGGTTGAGGCAGTGACGCTGTTCTGGGGCAAGCCCTCGGAGCACATCCCGCTTTTCAAGAGCACCGGCAAGAAGGTCATCTGGCAGTGCGGCTCAGCCGAAGAGGCGCTCGCCGCGCGCCGCGCTGGCGCCGACGCAATTATCGCCCAGGGAGTCGAGGCGGGCGGCCACGTGCGCGGTGTGGTCACTTCGCTCGCGCTGATCCCGCAGGTGCGAGACGCAATCGGCCCCGACGTTCCTCTGGTCGCGGCCGGCGGCTTCGCCGACGGGCGCGGGCTTGCCGCGGCGCTTGCGTTGGGCGCCGACGGCGCGGTGTTCGGCACACGCTTTCTGGCGTCGGTCGAGGCCGCAGCGCATCCTGCCTACAAGCAGCGTATCCTGACCGCGCGCGCCGAGGACACCGTGCATACCACGCTATTCGACATCGGGTGGCCCGACGCGCCCCACCGCGTCCTGCGCACTGCGGCCTATGAAGAATGGGAACGGGCAGGGCGGCCGCCCAGCGGCCAGCGCCCGGGCGAGGGCACGCCGATCGGCGAGGTCAAACATGCGGGAATGGAGCTGCCGCCGCCGGTGAAGTACACGGTGATGCCGCCGACCGAATACGTCGAGGGCGACCTCGAACAGTTCGCGTTCTACGCCGGGATGTCGTGCGCGCTGACCAACGAGATTTTGCCCGCTGGCGACATCGTGCGGCGCATCGCGGCCGAGGCGCGCGAGGTCATCGCCAAACGCCTCGCGCCGCTGGGGTAAACATTCAAGCGAGGCTCGCGCGCCGCTATTCAGGGTCAGAGTGCGAGCAGGGCGCGGACCTTGGCCGGGACGTCGGGCGCGTGCACGACGTCGGTGATGATCGCGCAGGCGTCGGCGCCGGCCGCGAGCACCTGTGGCATCGTGGCCTCGGTGATGCCACCGATCGCTACGATCGGAATACGAACCGCCGCCCGGACCTCGCGCAGCATCGCGAGCCCCTTGCCCGCAACGTTGTTTCTGAGCCCGCCGGGATACATCGGGCCGAACCCGAGATAGTCGGCGCCGCCGCGCTCGGCCGCCAGCGCCTGCTCGACGCTGTGGGTCGAGATGCCAACAAACATCGACGGGCCGACCAGCCGGCGTGCAGCCGCCAGCGGAAGATCCTCCTGCCCCAGGTGAACGCCGTCGGCTCCGGCGAGGAGCGCGACGTCGGCGCGATCGTCGATAATCAGCTGCGCGCCGCGCTCACGGCACATGGGGACGATCGCACGCGCCGCCGCGAGCATCTCGCGGCTCGACGCGTCTTTCAGCCGCAGTTGCATCACGCGCGCCCCGGCGGCGAGCAGGATGCGCGCGAGGGCGACGGGCTCATGGCCGCCAGCCGGATCGATCATCGCATAGAGGCGGGACTGAAATTTCATCGGCAAGCCGACTCATTTGCGCTGGGACGGGCGTTCCTGCCCGCCGCTCGGCGCGGGCGCATCACTCGAACGTCTTGCGCGGGGCGATCCCGAGGTCGACCAGCTTCTTGCGCAGCGTATTGCGGTTGAGCCCCAGGATGCGCGCCGCGCGCACCTGGTTGCCCTGCGCGCGGCGCATCGCCTGCTCGATCAGTGGGCGTTCGATCTCGCCGACCAGCTTCTGGTAAAGCCCGCGCGGGTCGCTTGGGCCACCGCCACGGTCGAGGTAATGGGCAACGCGGCGCGCGATAAGCTCGGCAAACGAGCCGTCATCCGCGGCGGCGCCGGGCGCGATGGCGGCACCCGCCGCGCCGGCGCGGGCGAAGACGATATCTTCGGCGCGGATCGTATTGCCCGGGGCGAGCAGCGCCGCGCGCAGCACCGTGTTCTCCAGCTCGCGCACATTGCCCGGCCATTCGTAAGCGCTAAGCCGGGCGCGCGCGGCGGAACTGACCGCGGTTGCGCGCGCACCCATCTCGCGCGCCGCCTTGTCGACGAAGTAGTTCGTCAGTTCCGGAATGTCCTCGCGCCGCTCGCGCAGCGGCGGCAGGTGGATCGGAATCACGCGCAGGCGGAAGTAGAGGTCTTCGCGGAAGCGGCGCGCGGCGACGGCGGCTTCGAGGTCCTGGTTGGTCGCCGCGATGATCCGCGCCTGCAGGCGCTGGGTTTCGAAGCCGCCGACGCGGGCGAACTCGCGCTCCTGGAGCACGCGCAGCAGCTTGGGCTGGAGCTCGAGCGGAAGGTCGCCGATCTCATCGAGGAAGAGCGTCCCTGCACCGGCGAGCTCGAACTTGCCCGCGCGCCGCTCGGCGGCGCCGGTAAAAGCGCCGCGCTCGTGGCCGAAGAGCTCGCTCTCGATAAGCCCGTGCGGGATCGCCGAGCAGTTGACGGCGACGAACGGCGCGCGTCCGCGCGCCGACTTGAAATGGATCGCGCGCGCGACCAGCTCCTTGCCGGTCCCGCTCTCGCCAATCAGGAGCACGGTGGCGTCGTTGTTCACCATCCGCCCGATGAGCTTGTAAACCTCCTGCATCGCCGGGCTGTGGCCGATGATCTCGCCCGGCGCCTGCTTGCGCACGCCCGCGCCGCGCAGGCGCTCCAGGTTGCCGGCCTGGGCCGCGGTTTCGACCGCGCGCGCCGCGGTCGCGGCGACGAGGTCGAGGTTGTCGAACGGCTTGGTCAGGTAGTCGTGCGCGCCGCGCTTGAGCGCCTCGACCGCGTTGTTCATCGTGGTCTGCGCGGTGATTACCACGATCGGCGTCGGGCAGCCTTCGGCGCGCGCGGCCGAAAGCACTTCGAGCCCGCCGGCGCCGGGCATGATGATGTCGAGCAGAGCGACCTTAAAGCGTCCGCTGCGCAGCGCGTCGAGCGCGGCGGAGCTGTCGGCGGCCTCCTCGACCTGCCATCCTTCGGCCTCGAGGCGATGGCGCAGGACCAGGCGGATCGCCGGGTCGTCATCGGCGACGAGTGCGCGCACTGCGTCGGAGGTGGGACGTCCGTTGCTCGCGCCGGCGAGGTCGTTTTCGGTTTCACTCATCGCTGGCTTATCGTAACAAGATCGCGGGCGGGCGAGCGAGAGCGGGGTCAAGCGGCGCCTGATCGCGGCGCAAGCTAGGCCGCTTCGGAGGGCTCGGGTTCGCGCGCTCCCACCGGCAGCGTCAGCTTGAAGGTCATCCCGCGCGCCGGCCGCGTGGCCCTGCCGTGCACGGCCGCGCCGCGGCCTGCGATGACCCCGCCGGCCTCGGCCCATAGCTTGCCGCCATGAGCGGCGATGATGCGTTGGCTCAGCACTAGGCCCAGGCCTGTCCCGGCAGGTTTGGTGGTGAAGAACGGCGTGAAGAGCTGGGCCATCTCCTCGGGCGCCATCCCGGGGCCGCTGTCGCTTACCTCGACGCGCAGAAACTGGCGTCGGCGGCCCTCGGCGCTCAGGCGGAACTCGGTTTCCATCCGCGTGCTCAGGCGAATCGTGCCGTGCGCGCCGATCGCCTCGGCGGCGTTGCACACGAGGTTGAGCAGCGCGCGCTCGAGCGCGGCGGCGTCGGCGCTGATTTCGGGCAGGCTCGGGTCGAAGACCTGCTCGATGGTGATTCCTGCGGGCGGTTGCGGATGGAGGCCGGCCATCCGCAGCGCGCCATGGAGCACACGATGGATATTGACCGGGGCGAAACTCAACCGCTGGGGCGCGCTCACGGCGAGCACTTGCTCGACCAGCGAAGCGATACGGTTTACGCCCTCGAGAATTACGCCACAGTACTGCTGCCCTCGCGGATCCGCGCGCAGACGGGCAGAAAGCAGCTCCGCTGCGCCCTTGATACCGGTCAGCGGGTTCTTTACCTCGTGGGCGAGCCCGGCTGGCGACAGCCGGAGGTCCGGCTCGCCGGCGCCCAGCGCATGTTCGGCGCCGCGATGGAGTGACAGGTCGTGCAGGAGCACTACCGCGCCGCGCGAAGCGCCGGAGGGGCTAAGAAGGGGCGAGACCTCGGCGCTGACCGCGACACTGCGCCGGCCCAGCTCGAGACGGGCGTTGGCGTCTGCCATCTCCTGAGCGTTGTCGAGGCAGGTGCGGGCCATCGCGCCCAGCCAAGGGTTGCGTCTGATGAGGTCTTCAAGCGAGGCGATGTTTCGCCGGGACAAATCAAACAGCGTCTCAGCCGAAGCGTTCATCGTCAGCGGCCTGAGGTCGGAACCCAATACGACCACGGCGTCGCTCAGACTGTCGAAGATTTCCTGCCAGAGGTCGGGAGTTGGCGATGGACCGAGCGGACGCATCACGGAATGATCTGGGTGGAAGCTAGCATAAAGCGCAAGGCGGCCTAAGTACGGCGCTCCTGAGCCGGAAAAGCGCGAAGTACCCTAATGCGACTGTTGCGCAATATTAGTTTTTTTTGCGCCAAAAGCCTGCCGCAGGGGTTGATCGTCGCCCGCCGGCCCAGTAACTTCCCCCCCGGCGCAAGCGAGAGCTGATGACGGGAGCCAGACTTACATCGCTGGCGTTGGTGGGTGTTTTGAGCGTCGCCTTGGTCGGGTGCGCCACAGGGCCCGCTGACGATTGGGCGACCAATTCCACCGACCGGGTATCCGTAGTCGCGCTTTCGTCCGCCCATCCCGCCGCCAATCCTACGGCATTCGCTGAGCCTTCGGCTACCGCCGGGCAGGCGACCCTCGACGCAGCTACCGACCTGGCGGCGAGCGGGCTGCCCTTCATCCGCAACCAGCCCCATCGCGTGGCCCCGTTCCCGCTCGTTCTCAATGACGTGGTTAAGCGCTACGTCGAGGCTTACGCCAACCACTCCGAGGGCATCGAGGGTTCCTTCCGCCGCAGCCGGCCCTACCTGCCGGCGATGGTCAAGGTCTTCGAGGAACGCGGGCTGCCGCCCGAACTGGTTTATCTGTCGTTTGCGGAGAGTAGGTTCAAAAGCAAAGGCGCGGGGCCATGGCAGCTCAGCCGTGCGACTGCGCGTCGCTACCATCTGATCGTCAACCGCTACATCGATGAGCGTCGTGATCCGATTAAATCAACCCGCGCTGCCGCTGAATACCTCGCTGCGTTGCATGACGAGGCGGGCGACTGGAACATGGCGCTGGTCGGATGGAACCGCGGCGAGAAGGCGCTCGACCGCTATTGGTCGCTGCGCGGCGTCAAGTACGGCCAACTGACGGCCCATCTGCCCTACAACACCCGCTCGCTGCTCAACCGCTTCATGGCGGTCGCGATCATCGCCCATCAGCCCGAGCGCTACGGCATCCAGCCGGTCGATTATTCCGAGCCCGTGCACTTCCGCACCCTGCGCATCAAAGGCGGGACGACGCTCGCGCATGTGGCGCGGCGTACTGGCGTGCCGGTCAGTGAGCTGCGCCAGCTCAACCCGGCGTTACTGCATGACCGCGTGCCGGCGAGCATCCGCAGCTATGAGCTGCGGCTGCCGCTTGCCGAGAGCGCGGATGCGGGCTCGATGCTGCGCTTCTGAGCCGCCGTCAGCGGCCGGCGCGCTTCATTCGCCTCAACTGGCCGACCGCACGCGACGGTTCTAATCGACCGCCGACCCGCGTATTCTCGGAGTTCTGAGGTGCGCGGCCCAAACATCCCCGCGCGGCCGCGAACCTGAACGAGTTGCGTCAATGATCAGCGCCGACGAAGCCCTGCAAATCGTGCTCGACAACATCGCGCCGCTCGGTATCGAGCGCGTTCCCATCCTGGACGCCCTCGGCCGTGTGCTGGCCGAGGAGATCCGTTCGCCGCGCGATATCCCGGGATTCGATAACTCCGCGATGGATGGTTACGCGGTGCGCGCCGTCGATATCGCCCGCGCGAGCGCTGCGAGCCCCGCACGTCTGCGCGTGCTCGGCACGGTTGCCGCCGGCGCCATGCCGCCGACGCCGGTTGCGAGCGGAACCGCGATGCGCACGATGACCGGCGCGCCGATAGCCGCAGGTGCCGACGCGATCGTGCCGGTCGAGCAGACCCGCGCCGACGGCGAATGGATCGAGATTCTGAGCGCCGCCGAGCCGCGTGCGTTCGTTCGCCCCCGTGGTGAAGACCTCCGTGCGGGCGAGCTCGTGATGGAGCCGGGCAAGATGCTCGGCGCAGCCGACCTCGGGATGTTAGCCTCGCTCAACCGGGCGATGATCGAGGTTTGGCGTCGGCCGCGCGTCGCTATCGTCACCACCGGCGACGAGCTCGTCGACATTGACCAAACCCCCACCGGCGCGCAGGTCGTCAACTCCAGCGCCTACGCGCTGGCCGGCGCGGTGCGCGAGGCGGGGGGCGAGCCGGCGGTGCTCAAGGTCGCCCGCGACCGCCCCGAGGAAATCCGCAGCCGGCTCGCGGAGGCCTTCGCCTTCGACGCCGTGCTCTCGACCGGCGGCGTTTCGGTGGGACAGTTCGATCACGTCAAGGGGGCGCTCGACGAACTCGGGATGCGCCAGTTGTTCCACGGCGTCGCGCAGCGACCGGGACGGCCGCTGAAATTCGGGACCGTGAATGGCCGGCCGATCTTCGGCCTGCCCGGAAATCCGGTCTCGACGTTGGTGTGTTTCTATCTCTACGCGCGGCCGGCGCTGCTCAGGATGGGCGGGCGGCACGATTTGGGATTGCCCCGTGTTGCCGTGCGATGCGCCGCCGATATCCGCACGGCGGCCAACCTCACCGAGTTCGTGCGCGTGCGCCTGCGCCGCGAAGGCGGCGAGTTCAGCGCGACGCCCACCGGCAATCAGGGCTCGGGGATTTTAAGCTCGCTCGCGCGCGCCGACGGGCTGCTGATCGGTCCTGCGAGCGAGACGACGCTCAGGGCGGGAAGTCAGGCGACAGTGTTGCTGCTGGCGGCGGGCGTGACGGCCGAGAACGAGCCGTTTTTCGAACGACGCCTGCGCCAAAGCCATTGAATCACCAGCGTGGCGACGCATCCGAAGATGGCCGAGGCCACGATAAGCGCCGAGACGTTTATCTGGAACGCGACCAGAAAAGGGATCAACTTTATCTGTACCGGGCTGACGTGAATGGCCGAGTGGATGATGTAGGCGAGCCACAGGACGACGATCGCGCCGATGATGAACCTGGGATTTTTGGCGAAGGCCGGTGCGCTCACGTTTCCTCCTTGCGGCTCGGCGATTTGCCTTGAGGAAAAGCTTGGACGGCGCCCATAGCGTTGTCAACGCGCAATACGATGCGGCTCAAGATAGGGCAGGGATTTGACTTTCATCCGATGCGTCCAGGGCGCGCGCTGGTCCTGGGGGGCGTCAGGATTCCGCATGAGGCGGGCCTCGCCGGCCACTCCGACGCCGACGCCGCCGCCCACGCGCTCGCCAACGCGATCCTCGGCGCGCTGGGCGCGGGCGATCTCGGTCGCCATTTCCCTGACAGCGATCAGCGCTACAAGGACGCCGACAGCCTCGCGCTGCTGGCCGAGGTATGGAGGCTCGCGCGGGCGGACGGATGGCGCCTGGTGAACGCCGACCTCACCATCTTCGCGCAGCGCCCGCGGCTTGCGCCGTACCTCGACGAGATGCGCGCGCGCCTGTCCGCTGCGCTCGAGGCCGAACCTGCGGCGCTCAATGTCAAGGCCGCAAGCCCCGAGGGGCTCGGCGCGCTCGGCCGCGCCGAGGGGATGGCGGCCTCCGCAGTGGTGTTGTTGGAAGGAAACTGACCGCCAATTGGAAACGAAGCGTCCGCTTAGGGGAAAAGGGATACGGAACAAAAAAAATCGGAGCAACCGATCGAGGCCGCTGCGAAGGTTCGCTTCTCCTGGCGAAGGGACATTTCATCCACGCCCTCTCCGCCGTATGACGTCGGCGAGGGTTCAGAAAACGTTGCGGTGCAGGTCGGCTTGAGTTTGGAGGGGCGCACTGGGCCGGTTCACCGGCGGCCCATGCGAGTGTAAAGTTCCTGCTCGGCCCGGGCCAGCGGCGAGCCAAGGACTTCGCCGAGCAGGCGGTTGAACTCCGGCAGCCCTGCTGCCTGCTCGGCCCCCCATCGCCGGGCAAACGTCCCGTCGCGGATTTCGGCGATGGCCTTGCGCATCAGCGTCTCCGTCTCGGCTCCGATGAATTGCGGCCCATGGGTAAGCTGGCCGAACTGGCTGGTATGCGAGTGCAGCCTGAGCTGGCTCCAGAAGCCCATCGTGGCCATCGCGCGCCCAATCTCGCCCAGCTCGCCCGAGGCGTACAGCTCGAGCATCGCGACCTCCGGGGCGACGCCCGCTTCGACCAGCAGCTCGAATCCGCGCTCGAGCAGGAAGAGCATCGCGCCTGCCCACGTATGCTCCGAGAACAGGTCGACCAGCGTCTCCTCCTGGAAACTCGACTCGACCACCGCGCCGTGCGCCAGGAAGGCGCCGATCCCGTGGGCCAGCGCGAGCGTCGTCGCCCATGCGCGGCCGCTTGCGTCCTGCCCGACGCCGACCAGCGCCGGAAAGCCTTCGCCGCGCTGCGGCAGCTCGAGCACGCCCTGGCCTATCATCCGCGGCGCGACCAGCACCACGTCAACGTCAGGCGGCGCGGCAATGAAGTTGTAGGTGATATTGTAACCGCTGGCGAAGACCAGCGTCTTGGCGGCCGTCAGATGCGGACGGATCATCGGCTCGTAGATCTTCGGCGCGATCTCATCCGGCAGGAGTAGCATGACGACCTCCGCCCGCGCCGCTGCCGCATCCATCGCAAGCGTCTCGAAGCCGTCGGCGCGCGCCTGGGCGAAGCTTTCGTCCTCCTGGTTGCCGACGAGCACCCGATGACCGGCGCGGCGCAGGTTGATCGCCTGCGCGCGGCCCTGGTTGCCATAGCCGATGACGGCGATGGTCTTGCCGTGAAGGACGGCGGGATCAGCGTCCGTGGCCTGGAAGAACCTGGCCATGATGTTGCCCTCCCTGAGCCGATTCTCTGCGCGAGACGTTGACCAGCATGCGACCTCTCCCGCTCCTTCCCTACAAATCCTCGCCGCCGTCGCTGCCCGAGCCGCCGCTTTCGTCGTCGCCCAAGTCGCCGCCGCGCTCGAGTTCGTCCACCGCCTGCTCGAACTCGGGGCCGCCGATCTCGTCGCCCATCTCCTTGCCCATCCGACGCAGCGCGCGCGCCACGCTTTTGGGGTCGTTCTCGTCAACGTCGGAGAAGGCCGCGGGGTCGGCGAGCGCGTCCATCCGCGCCTCTTCGCTGCGCAAAGTGGCGAAGCGCGACATCAGCCGGCGCATCCGCGTGCTGCCGCAGTGCTTGCATACGGCGTCGGCGCGCTCACTCACGCGCATCGTCAGCACGCTGGTGCGTTTGCGGCACTTTTCGCACTCGTATTCGTAGATCGGCATCGTCGGCGACCCCCGCAGGTCCTTTCTTCCCCGATTTTCCGTGCACCGCTGCCATGCGGCAAGAGCGCCGGCGCCCCCGCTTGATCCGCGGATCGGGCTCGGGCTAGTCCTCTGCTGCGGTGCCTGCTGGGCGTGTACGGGGCGCCGCGGAGCGCACGATGAGAGAGCTGGGGCTGATGTGGCGCAATACGCGGATGGTCGTGCTGTGCGCGATTTCGGCCGCGCTCTACGCCGCGGTGCTGGTGCCGTTCAAGGTCGTGCCGCTCATCCCGGGGGTGACCGAGCTGCGTCCGGCCAACGCGATTCCGATCGTGTGCTCGTTCCTCTTCGGCCCTGCTGCCGGATGGGGCTCGGCGATCGGCAACATGATCGGCGACTTTTTCGGCGGCGTCGGCCCAGGCGACATCTTCGGCTTCTTCGCCAACCTCTTCTTCGGTTATATCCCGTACAAGGCATGGAACGTGATTGCCGAAGGGCAGAGCCCGGTTGTGCGCTCGCCCGGCGCGATCGCGAAGTACGTCGGCGTATGCCTCGCGGCGAGCGTGCTGTGCGCGGATATCGTCGGATGGGGCGACAACCTGCTCGGTTTTCGGCCCTTCGCCGTACTGGGCAACATCATCGTGTTGAACAACCTGGCCTCGGCGCTGGTGCTCTCGCCGCTCATCCTGATCGCGGTCTATCCGCGGGTGCGGCGCGGGCGGATGCTGTACGGCGACGTGATGCCCGAGTTCAAGGAAAGGCCGCGCCGGGTGCGGGCGGCGGGGCTCGCGATGCTGGTCGCGGGCGAGGCGGGAGCGTGGCTGCTCGGCAATCTGATTTCGACCGGCCACTGGGCGCCCGCCTTCCTCTCCGCGGCGATGGCGCAGCCGCCGTATGACAAGGCGATCGCGATCGTGGTCAGCCCATTCATCCTGCTCGCAGTCGCCGGCGTGGGGCTGATGTGAAGACCGGCGCACCCGCCCCCGAGGCGCTCGAGCCTGCACCGCCGGACGATGCGGGCGGCGGTGCGCCTGCGCCGGACGCATCCGATGCGCACGCCTCGGCGGATACCGCCGCGCTCGAAGCGGTAACGTACGTATATCCCGACGGCGAGCGCCCCGCGCTCAGCCGGGTCAGCCTGGCGCTCGCGCGCGGCGAGATGGTGGGCGTGATGGGTGCGTCGGGAGCCGGCAAATCGACGCTCGCCAAGTGCCTCAATCGGATCGTGCCCGAATTCGAGGGCGGCAGCTTCGAGGGCGGGGCGCGGATTGGCGGCCGCCGGCTCGACGGTGCGCGCGTGTGCGAGGTTGCGTCGCAAGTCGGGATGGTGTTCCAGGACTTCGAGGCGCAGCTCTTCTCGACCAACGTCGCCCACGAGGTCGCCTTCGCGATGGAGCAGATCGGGATGGGCCGCGACGAGATGGTGCGGCGTATCCGGCCGGCTCTGGAAGCGGTCGGACTCGCCGGCTTCGAGTATCGCGACCCGACCTCGCTCTCCGGCGGCGAAAAGCAGCGGCTCGCGATCGCCTGCGTGCTCGCGCTGCGCCCCGAGGTGATCGTGCTCGACGAGCCGACCACCGATCTCGACCCCGAGGGCAAGGCCGAGGTCTTTGCGCTGATTCGCCGCCTGCGCGCGCAGGGGCTCAGCCTCGTTGTGATCGAGCACGAAGCCGAGGTGCTGCGCGATGCCGACCGCCTGGTGCTGATGCGCGAAGGCGAGATCATTGCGGCCGGGCGGCCGGATGAGCTGATGACGCGGATCGAGCTGCTCGAAGACTGCGGAGTGCATCCGCCGGGCCTCAACCGCGTGCTCGCCGCGATCGGAATGCCCGCGCATGCATCGAGCGTGGAGGAGGCCGAAGCGATGATTCGCCGAGCGCTGCCGCGCCTGGGCGGCGCGCCGCCGCGGCCGGACCCGCGGGTCACGTCCACGGCGTCAAACGCGCAACTGTCGCAGGATACGGTTGCACATCCCGGTCCGCCGCCGCTGGTTGAGGCGCGCGGGCTGTGCTTCAGCTATCCCGACGGTCCGACGGTGCTCGACGCGATCGATCTGAAGATCGCACCGGGCGAGTTCGTGGCGATCATCGGCCAGAACGGCTCGGGCAAGACCACGCTCGCCAAGCATCTGGTCGGCCTGCTACATCCGGTTTCCGGCACCGTGATGCTGCGCGGGCGCGACCGCACGACAATGCGCCCGGCGGAGACCGCGCAGGAAGTCGGCTACGTCTTCCAGAACCCAGACCATCAGATTTTCGCCGCGACCGTCGAAGACGAGGTGGCCTTCGGGCCGCGCAACTTCAAGCTCGCGCGCACCGAGATCGAGCAGCGCTGCGCCGAGGTGCTGCGCGCGGTCGGCCTGGAGGACGCGCGCGCGCGCGACCCGTTCCTGCTCGGCAAGGGTGAGCGCCAGCGGCTGGCGGTGGCGAGCGTGCTCGCGCTGCGCCCGCGCCTGCTGATTCTCGACGAGCCGACGACCGGGCTCGATTATCGCGAGCAACGCCGCATGATGGGTCTTATCAGCCGGCTCAACCGCGAGGGGATCGCGATCGTGATCATCACGCACACGCCGTGGTTGGTCGCCGAATACGCGCGGCGGGTGGTGCTGATGCGCCGGGGGCGCAAACTGTACGATGGCGGGGTGCGCGAGTTCTTCACCCGCGACGAGCTGCTCGCCTCCTCGTCCTTCCGTCCGCCCGAAGTGACCGAGCTTGCCCGCCGCTTCGGCGCGGTCGCGCTCACGCCGGAGGAGCTCGCAGCCTGGCTTCGAGCGCAGGGCTGATGCCGATCTTCCTGTATATCGACCGCGGCACCTTCATCCATCGGCTCCATCCGACGGTCAAGGTTTTCGCGCTGTTCGTGATGTTCTGGTCGGTGTACTGGGTCGACCATCCGCTGGCGCTGCTGCCGCTGGGGTTGCTGATGCTCGCGCTGGCGCAGATCACGGGATCGTGGCCCAACTTCTACAGGCTGCGCTGGCTCTTCATCCTGGTCGTTTTCTTCACCACGCTCGCGTGGATGATTTTCTACCGCCAGGGGCCGCCGCTGATTAACCTTCCGCTGTTCCATCTGAGCCGCGCCTCGCTGGTCTTCGGCTTCGGGCGCGGGCTTAAGCTGGCCGAGCTGCTCGCGACCTCGGTCCTGTTCCTGTCCACGACCAAGGTCGAAGAGTTCACCGCCGGACTGGCGCGGCTTGGCGTTCCTTATCGGGTGGGATTCGCGGTCACGCTCGCCTTTCGGCTGGTGCCGCTATTTATCGATGCGGCGCTGACCGTGGTGCAGGCGCAGAACCTGCGCGGGTACGAGTTCAACCGCGGCGGTCCGCTGGAGCGGGTCAAGCGCTACGTGCCGGTGGTGATTCCGGTCTTCATGGGCGCGCTGCGTAAGGCCAACGCGATGGCGATGGCGCTGGAGGCGCGCGGCTTCGGGATGAGCCAGCAGCCGACGAGCTTTATCGACTATCCGGTCGAGATGGGCGACGTCGCCGCGGCGGCAGCGCTGTTCGCGCTCGGCGCGCTGTACTTCATGATTTACTATACTGGCTACGGTGCGATTGCGCCGGTCTGAGCGCGCCCGGCGGGCGTTTGGGCGGTGCGCATCGAGCGTGCTAACTTCGCCGTTGGAGGGCGCTTTTGACGACTTGGCGTCGATGCATCTGAGCAAGACGGTTTCCCCTTTTTCTTCAGGGAAGGGGCCGGCGGCCAGGTCGCTACACGGCCCGGATCTTTTTTGCGAGAGGAGACACGCCTGACACCAATGCTGTTCGTGATTATCGGTCATGACGGTCCCAACGGGGCGGCGCTCAGGCCCTCGGTGCGTCCGCGCCACCTGGCATATGTCGGACCGGTGGCGAAGGCCGGCAAGATGGTGATCGGCGGGCCATTCACCGACGGCAGCGGCAGCCTGATGATCGTGGACATGGAGAGCGAGGCGGCGGCGCTCGAGTTCGCGCGCAACGACCCCTACGTGCGCGAGGGTGTGTTCGAGCGGGTCGAGGTTAAGCCGTTCCGCAAGGTGCTTCCCGAATAGGGACGCGGTGGACGGTCGGATGGGAGGAGCGCTGGCAGGACTGAAAGTCGTCGAGCTGGGCGAGATGGTTTCCGCGCCGTACGGGGCCAAGTTGATGGCCGACATGGGTGCGGAAGTCATCAAGATCGAACGTCCCGGCGTCGGCGACCGCGCACGCACGCGCGGCCCGTTCCCGGGCGGCCAGAGCCATCCGGAGAAGAGCGGCCTCTTTCTCTATCTTAACACCAACAAGCTCGGCGTGACGCTCGATGTGGCGCGCCCCGAAGGCTTCGAGCTTTTCGAGCAGCTGATCGCAGACGCCGACGTCCTTATCCATAATGTCGCGCCGACCGACATGGACCGGATCGGGCTCGGCTTTGAGCGCCTGCGCCGGCGCAATCCGCGCCTGGTGATGACCTCGATCACGCCGTTCGGACTGAGCGGGCCCAAGCGCAACTGGCGCGCCGAGGACCTCACGCTGTGGAGCGCCGGCGGGATCTGTTACATCAACGGCGGCGGCCCCGAGCATCCGGAGATGCCGCCGCTCAAGACCTTCGGCCAGCAGTCCGGTTTCCAGGGCGGCGTGCACGGCGCGGTCGCAACGATGGGCGCGGTGTTCGCGCAGATGCGCGACGGCGAAGGGCAGCACGTCGAAGTTTCGATCCAGGAGACGCTGGTCTCGATGATGGAGCTGTTCTTCGAGTACTGGCCGTACATGGGAATGGTCGCCTCGCGGCTGGGGCAGAAGCCGATCCAGCCGCTGGAGGTGATGGAGTGCCGCGACGGCTACATCTTCGTCTGCTGCGTCGAAGAACATCAGTGGCGCAACTTCGTCGAGCTAATGGGTAATCCGGAATGGGCGAGCGAGCCGCTGTTCGCCGACCGTCTGAGCCGCGGCGTCAACTGGGACGCGCTCAAGGTGTTCCTCGACGAGTGGGTGCGCCAGCAGAGCGTGCTCGATCTTTATCGCAAGGCGCAGGCGCGCCGGATTCCGTTCGCGCCGGTCTCGACGATGGGCGATTTGCTCAACTCCGAACACTTAAAGGCGCGCGGCTTCTTCGTCGAGATAGCGCAGCCCCTCGCGGGCAAGCACAAGTATCCGGGTGCGCCGTTGAAGTACAGCCGCACGCCATGGGAGATTCGCCGCCCGGCGCCGATGCTCGGGCAGCACAACGAGGAGATCTTCGGCGCGCGGCTGGGAATCGCCCCGGCGCGACTGGAAGAGTTGCGCCGCGCGGGCGTTATCTGAACGCGCCGCGGGACGAGGGTTCGGCGGGAGATCGCGATGGCGAAGCTTCCACTGGAAGGCGTGAGAATCGCCGACTTCACCTGGGTATGGGCAGGGCCGTACTGCACGCTCCAACTGGCCCATCTTGGCGCCGAAGTCATCCGCGTCGAAACTCGCACCCGCCCGTGCGTGACGCGCCTACTGCCCCCGTGGCCCGAGGGCAAACCGGGTGGAGTCAACCGCTCCGGCTACTTCAACCAGTACAACCAGGGCAAGCTGTCGCTGACGCTGAACTATGCCAAGCCCGGCGCGCTCGAGGTCGCCCATCGCCTGGTCAAGGCGAGCGACGTGGTCACGAATAACTTTGCTGCGGGCGTGATGGACAAGCTGGGGCTCGGCTATCAGGCGCTGCGCAAGATCAAGCCCGACATCATCATGATCTCGCTTTCCGGATACGGCGACACCGGGCCGTATCGCGAGTACGTGGCTTATGGTCCTGCTCAGGTGCCGCTGTCGGGGTTGTCGTCGCTGACCGGGTACAAGGGATGGCCGCCGATGCATTCGGGCTTCAGCTACGCCGACCCCAACGCCGGGGTCCACGGCGCCTTCGCGATCCTCGCCGCACTCTACCATCGCCGCAAAACCGGCGAGGGACAGTACATCGACATGAGCCAGTGGGAATGCGCGATGGACCTGCTGGCCGAAGGAATCCTGGAATACACGATGAACGGGCGCGAGCCCGAGCGCGACGGCAATCGCGACCCATTCATCGCGCCCCACGGCGTGTTCCCTTCCAAGGATCGCTTTCAGAACTCGGGCAACCTGGTTGATATGTGGGTCTCGATCGTCTGCGCCGACGACGCCGAATTCGCGCGTTTGGCCCGCGCGCTCGGCCGTCCCGAGCTGGCAAACGATCCGCGCTTTGCGACGGCCGCCGCGCGCAAGCGCAACGAGGACGAACTGGAGGCCGCGATCAGCGCCTGGACGCGCGAGCGTACTGCGGCCGAGGCCGAGCAGATCCTGCAGGCGGCGGGCGTGGCGGCCGCAATCTGCGCGCCCAACAAGGTGGTCTCCGAAGACAGGCATCTTGAGGAGCGCGGCTACTTCGTTTACCTCGACCATCCGGAGGTCGGCCGCCAGCAGCATTGCGGGATCCCGTGGCGGATGAGCCGCACCGAGTGCAAGGTGCGCCGCCCCGCGCCGCTCATCGGCCAGCATACCGACGAGGTGCTCACCCGGATGCTCGGTTACAGCGCGGAGGAGGTCGAGCGGCTGCGCGCGGCCGGCGCGCTGGAATAACAAATGCGGTCCGGAGGAACGACGATGCGCCAATTCAAGACCCTGCTCGACGGCCTGTGTTTCGGCGAAGGCCCGCGATGGCATGACGGGAAGTTGTACTTCTCCGACATGCACGCGCACACGGTAAACGCGGTTGACTTGCAAGGCCGCACCTCGGTGGTGGCCGAAGTGGCGGCGTGGCCGTCGGGCCTCGGATGGCTGCCGGACGGCCGGATGCTGGTCGTGTCGATGACCGATCGCAGGCTGCTGCGGCTGGAGAACGGCGCGCTCAAGTTGCACGCGGATCTGAGCGGGCTCGCGTCGTTCCATTGCAACGACATGGTGGTTGACGGGCGCGGGCGCGCCTACGTCGGCAACTTCGGCTACGACCTGATCGGCGGCGCGCCGCAGAGGCCGGCCGAACTGGTGATGGTCGCGCCGGACGGCGCGGCGCGCGTCGCGGCGCGCGATCTCGAATTTCCCAACGGCACCGTGATTACGCCCGACGGCAAGACGCTCATCGTGGGCGAATCGATGGGCCATCGGCTGACCGCCTTTGATATCGCCACCGACGGCGGGCTCGCCAACCGCCGCATATGGGCCGAGCTCGGCGACGGCGTGCCCGACGGTATCGCGCTCGACGCCGAGGGCGCGATCTGGGTCGCTTCGCCGATGACTCACGAGCTGCTGCGGGTCAGGCAGGGTGGCCAGATCGCCGAGCGCGTAAAGCGCGAGCAGATGCCGATTGCGTGTATGTTGGGCGGGCCGACGCGCCGCACGCTCTTTCTCCTGACCTCGGAAAGCATCAACCCCGACGAATGTCGCGCCAAGCGCAGCGCGCGAATCGAAACCGCCGAAGTCGAGGTCGCGGGAGCCGGATGGCCGTAGGCGCTGTGGGCGGCGCGAGCTCCAACGGCCGCGGCGCGATCTTCAAGCAGCGGCGCGCGGCCTTCATGGCCGCGATCGGTGACGCGCTCGCCGTGCTGCCGAGCGCGCCGGTCGCCATCCGCTCCAACGACGTCGAGTTCGTCTATCGCCAGGACAGCGACTTCTACTACCTGACCGGCTTTACCGAGCCCGAGTCAGTCGCGCTCTTCGCGCCCGGCAACCGTGACGGCGAATTCATCCTGTTCGTGCGGCCGCGCGACCGCGACCGCGAAACCTGGACCGGCCGGCGCGCCGGCGTAGAAGGGGCGATGCTCGACTACGGCGCCGACAAGGCCTACACGATCGACGAGCTCGACCGCGTCCTGCCGCGCTATATCGAGCGGGCCGAGCGCGTCTATTATCCGCTGGGCAACAACGAGCGGATGAATGCGCGGATGATCGAGGCCGTGCGCGGTGCGCAGGCAATGCGCCCGCGGACCGGCTCGGGGCCGATCGCAATGCTCGATCCGCGCGAGCTGATTCACGAGGCGCGGCTGAGGAAGCGTCCGGAGGAGTTGGACGCGATGCGCCGGGCGGCGGCGATTTCGGCGGAGGCGCATAAGGCCGCGATGCGGCGCGCGCGGGGCGGGATGATGGAGTGGCAAATCGAGGCGCTGGTCGATTACGAATTCCGCTCGCGCGGCGCCGCGGGCCCGAGCTATCCCTCGATCATCGCCTCCGGCCCCAACGCCGCCATCCTGCATTACATCCACAACGATCGCCGGATGGACGGCGGCGAGCTGCTGCTGATCGACGCCGGCTGCGAGTACGACTTTTACGCCGCCGACGTCACGCGCACGTTTCCGGTCGGCGCGCGCTTTAGTCCCCTCCAGCGCGACCTCTACTCGATCGTGCTCGAAGCGCAGCGCCGCGGAATCGAAGCGGTCAAGCCCGGCGCGCGTTTCGACGAAGTGCACGACGCCGCCCTCCGCGTGCTGGTGGACGGAATGATCCGGATGGGGCTGGTCAAGGGCCCGCTCGACGACGCGATCAAAAACGCCGCCTACCGCCGCTACTACATGCATCGCACCAGCCACTGGCTCGGGATGGACGTGCACGACGTCGGCCTGTACCGCGTCGGCGGCGGCTCTCGCGTGCTGGAGCCGCGCATGGTGCTGACGGTCGAACCCGGATTCTATGTCGCTGCCGACGACGAGAACGCACCCGAGCACATGCGCGGGATGGGGATCCGGATCGAGGATGACGTTCTGGTCACCGACGACGGCCATGAAGTCCTGACCGCGGCGACTCCCAAGACGATCGACGAGATCGAGGCGCTGACCAGCGGTTGAGCGCGCGCCCCATCGCGAGCGCAGTTCGATGCGCTGCTTACGGCGCCGGCGCGTGCGCTGCTGCGGGCGGCAGGTGCGGATAGAGCTGGAACAACATCAGATAGACGATTACGCCGGTTATCGACACATAGATCCATAGCGGCAGCGTCCAGCGCGCGATCGCGCGGTGCCGGGCGAAACGCCCGCGCAGTGCACGCGCCAGTGTAATCAGCACCAGGGGTACGATCACGGCCGCGAGCGAGATGTGCGAGATGAGGATCGTGAAATACACCGGTCGGGCCCATCCCTGGCCGCCGAAGCGCACGTCGCCAACGTGGTAGTGATAGATGCAGTAGGAAATCAGGAAGGCGATCGAAACCGCGAACGCGCTCAGCATGAACGCGCGATGGGCATGCACGCGGCGGCGGCGAATCGCGATGAAGCCTCCCACCAGCAGCGCGGCCGCCGTGGCGTTGAGGATCGCGTCGAGCGGCGCGAGCTTGTCGTAGGAAAACATCAACCCCTGAAGATCGGCGGGCCGCGGGTGGCGACCCGTCGACCATCTCAGCGCATTGCGACCTCGCGCACAACTTATGCCACGGCGCGGCCGTGGCGGAGTAGGCGGCCGGGCAACGGCCCGTCCGGCGCGATGGCGTCGTGCCCGTCGCGGCGCAGCACGGTGCCGTTTACGATGAGGGCGTCGATGCCATAGCCGTCGGCGACCAGCCGATCTGCGCCTGACGGTAGGTCATTGATCCGACGCAACCGGCCGCACGCGATCTTGTCCGGGTCGAAGACCACCACGTCGGCGGCCATCCCGGGCGCCAGCCGTCCGCGATCGCTAATCCCGAAGACTTCGGCCGGACGCGCCGTGAGCATCCACACCGCGCGCTCGATCGGGATCGCCTTGCGCTCGCGCACCCAGTGGCCCATCAGGTAGGTCGAGAAGCACGCGTCGCAGAGCTGGCTTGCGTGGGCGCCGGCGTCGGACAGGCCGACCACCGTGTGCTTCGCGTTGAGCAGCGCGAGCACCTCGTCCTCTTCGTAGTTGAACAGCGCGATCCTGAAGCGCGCTTCGAGCTTTGTCTCGAGCCCGATATCGAGCATCACATCGATCGGGTCCGTGCCGCGCCGGCGCGCCAGCTCGGCCAGGTTGCTCTCCTCGAGTTCCGGACGGCCTGGGTAATACGACACCCAACTGCGCTCCCAGCGGTCGGCGAATCTGCCTTGCGAATTTATCCCGATCTTGGCCTTGAATGCGGCACGGAATTCGGGGTCGGCATAGACTCTCATCTTGCCGTCGAAGTCGGCCGCCGAGATCTGCTTGAACAGCGACATGCTCTCGAAGATGAACGGCTCCTTGAGGGTCATCTCGAAGTTGAGCGGGCGGCAGGCGACCTGCGGGATGATCCGCATCCCCTGCTCGCACAGCTCCTGCGACTGGGCGAGCAGGCGGCGATGGCCGTCGTTGTTGCCGGTCATTCCGGCGAGCAGCGCGGTCCAGGTGATGGTGCGGCCGGTCGCGCGCGCGAGGTCGGCGAATTCCTTGAGGAACAGCTCGCGCCCGACCGTGGCCTGGATCACTCCGCGACCTTCCTCGCCGAGGACGTTCGCGAGCGCGGTGATCTCGGCCATCTCGGCCCTGCGGCTGGGGACCGGCTTGCCGCTGTAGCCGACGTGGGTCGCCGACTTGGAGGTCGCAAAGCCGAGCGCGCCGGCGCGGAGCGCGCCGCGCACGATCTCGCGCATCCGCGCGATCTCCTCCTCGCTGGCAGATCGTTCCACCGATTCCTCGCCCATCACGTACAGCCGGGTGGGCGTGTGGCCGATTAGCGCGCCGACGTTGATCGCCGATCCGCGGCGCTCGACCGCGTCGAGGTACTGGTCGAAAGTCTCGAAGGGCCACTCGTAGCCGAGCCCCGCTTCGAGCGCCTCCAGGCTCATCCCTTCGACCTTCTCCAGCGTGCGCATGATAAGCCCGCGGTGCTGGGCGCGGGTCGGCGCGACGCCAAAGCCGCAATTGCCCATCACCACCGTGGTCACGCCGTGCCACGGCGAGATTGTCATCATCCGATCCCACAGGATTTGCGCGTCGTAGTGGGTGTGGATGTCGATGAAGCCCGGCGCTACGACGCGTCCACGGGCGTCGATGGTGGTGGCGGCCCTGCCGGGCGCTTCGCCGAGCGCGGCGATCTTGCGGTCCTTGATCCCGACCTCGCCGCCGCACGCGGGGCCGCCGGTGCCGTCGATAATCGTACCGCCCGTTATCTTGAGATCGTAATCCATGCCTGAGAGTCTCCTTGCGCCCGGCCGGTACGCCGCATTTTGCGTCCGGCGCCTTATCGGGAGGCCAGAGGCGGCCCGAGTCCTTGTAACTTATATCGCAGTGTCGCGCGCGCGATCCAGCGCGCGATCTTCGTTGTAAACCCGGCGCCCATCTAGTAGACAAATTGGCAGGAACGGAACTTGTCTGTATCCCCGGCTCCCGCCTCGGGAGCCGCAGCGAGGAGAGGCCATGCTCAAACCCATTATCTCGGCGGATTCGCACATCACCGAACCGCCAAACACCTACATCGACTACATCGAACCCAGGTTCAGGGACCGCGCCCCTCATCTTGTGCGCGACGACCGCAAGGGCGATCTGTTCGTCATCGAAGGACTGTCGCGGCCGATTCCGATGGGACTGGTGGCGGCGGCCGGCAAGCCTGCCGAGTCGCTGACCGCTTTCGGCGTCAAGTTCGAGGAGTTGCATCGCGGCGGATGGGACCCCGAGGCGCGGATGGCCGACCAGGACCGCGATGGGGTGGCCGCCGAGGTCATCTACCCAACGGTCGGAATGCTGCTCTGCAACCATAAGGACTACGATTACAAGAAGGCCTGCTTCGACGCCTACAACCGTTGGATCGCCGAGTACTGCGCGGCCCATCCGGATCGCCTGATTGGCGTGGGGCAGACCGCGATGCGCTCGGTCGAGGAAGGCATCGAGGATCTGCGCCGCATCAAGGAGCTCGGGCTTAAGGGCGTGATGATGTCGGGCAATCCGCAGGTCGAGGACTACGACAGCCCGATCTACGATCCGTTCTGGGAGGCCGCGATCGATTTGGGCCTGCCGCTCAGCTTCCACATCCTGACCAGCCGCGAAGACGCGATCGGACGCGCGCGCGGACCCAAGCTCAACAGCTTCCTCTCCATTATCCGTGGCAATCAGGACATCATCGGGATGCTCATCCTCTCGGGCGTTTTCGAACGCCATCCCAAGCTCAAGATCGCATGCGTCGAAGCCGACGCGGGCTGGGTGCCGCACTACATGTACCGGATGGATCATGCCTACGAGCGACATCGTTATTGGCTGACCGCTGGCACGATCTCCAAGATGCCTAGTGAGTATTTTCGGGAGAATATCTATCTGACCTTCCAGGACGACTGGGTAGCGTTCCAGATGAAAGACATGTGCAACATCCGGCGTCTGATGTGGGCCAACGACTTTCCGCACAGCGACTCGACCTGGCCGCATTCGCAGGAACTGCTCAAGAAGCATACCGCGCACATGAGCGAGGAAGAGAAGAACTGGGTGCTGCACGACAACGTCGCCGAGCTCTACCACCTCGGCATCTAGGCCGGACAGTCAAATCGGATCACACGGCGCGGCGGCGCTGGCTCCCTTGGCCGGCGCCGCCGTTGCCTTTGGCGACTATGAAGTGCCGCCGAAAGGCTTCTCGAACCAGGCGACGTCCCAGTAGCGGCCGAACTTGCGACCGTTTTCGGTGAACAGCGCCACCTGTGTGAAGCCGAAGCGTCGGTGAAGCGCGACCGAGGCCGCATTGGGCAGCGTGATTCCGGCCATCGCGCGATGGATGTCCTGGCCGCCGATCGCGTCGAACAGCGCCTCGTACAACCGAGTGCCGACTCCCCGGCCTTCCATCCCGGACGCGCAGTAGATTGTGGTCTCCACCGAGGTCTCATACGCGCGCTTGTGATGGAACGGCATCGAGCCGGCGTAGGCGACCACAACGCCCGCCTGCTCGGCGACGAACAGCCGATAGCGCCCACCGCCGGCGAAGCCGTCGAACCATGGTGTGCGCGTTTCGACGGTGTAGGGCTCAACGTCGAAGGTGATCGGGGTATTCCGAATAAAATAATTGTAGATCTCGGTGATTGCAGCGAGGTCCCCGCGAATTGCGGGCCGAATCGTGATGTCCGCCGCCATGGTGCTCGCCCCTGATACCGCCGCGTTGCCGACGACCTCATTGTTGCGCCCGCGCCGTGGAATCGGAAGCGGGATGGCCGCGGGAAAGCCGCCCGTGCTATAGACGGCGGCGGACGGGCTTCCAACGAGCTAACGCGGTGCACGATGAAGATCCTGGTGATGGGCGCGGGCGCCGTCGGCGCCTATTACGGCGCGCGGCTGCAACAGGCGGGCGAGGAGGTGGTATTTTGTGCGCGTGGCGAGAACCTGCGCGTGCTCCGCGAAGGCGGACTGGAGGTTAAAAGCTTCAAGGGCGATTTCAGCCTGCGCGTCACCGCGACTTCGCGTCCGGCCGAATTCGCTCCCTACGACCTGGTCCTGTTCTGCGTCAAAACCTACGACACCGAAGACGCCGCCCGGGAGCTCGCCGGATGTCTCGCGCCGCAGGCAACCGTGCTCACGCTCCAGAACGGCGTCGAGAACGAGGCCGTTCTGGCCGGTATCTTCGGCGCCGACGCGGTGATGGCGGGTAACGCGCGCGTCAATGCGGAGTTGGCCGCGCCGGGCAAGCTGATCCACATAACGACCGGCGTGATTCAGTTCGGGCCGCTCGACGGGCGCCTCGGCGAGCGCGCGCGCCGCGTCGCCGCCGTCTTCGAGCGCGCCGGAATTCTCGGTGAGCTGACCCCCCGCATGCGCATGCTGCGCTGGGAGAAGCTGTTGTGGAACGGGGCCTTCAACCCGGTGACGGCGCTGAGCCGCCGATGCGTCGGGGACGTGATCGACACGCCCGAAGGGCTGGCAACCGTGCGCGCCCTGATGCGCGAAATCGTGGCGGTGGCGCGCGCCGAGGGCGCCGAACTAAGCGAGGCGGACATCGAGCGCCAGATCGGCCGTTCGTTTACCCAACTGCGCGCGGTCAGGCCCTCCACCTTGCAGGACCTCGAACGCGGCAAGCGGCTGGAGCATGACGCGCTTACCGGCGCAGTGATCCGCGCTGCCCGCCGCCGCGGTATTCCGGTGCCGGTGACCGAAACCGTGCACGCGCTGCTTAACCTGCTCGACCGCTATCGCGAAAGTTCCGTGCATTGATCGCGCGATAAGCGGCGCTGGATTTGCCACGCATTGGCGCTAGGATTGAGGCCACAGGCCGCGCGGCGTGCCGGATGGACGAGCCAGCCAAGCCGAGCGCAAGGGAGGACCGAGATGGCGAGCGTCACACAACTCGGATATCTGGGTATCGGCGTGAGCGAGCTTGCGCGATGGGAGCACTTTGCCAGCGAAGTGCTCGGCCTCCAGGTCAACGGCACCGACTCCGACGGCTCGATGTTCCTGCGGATGGATGAATATCACCATCGCTTTATCCTTCTGCCCGGCGGCCCCGACGATGTCGCGTTCGTCGGATGGGAAGTGCGCGACCAGCCGGCGCTCGACGAAATCCGCCGGCGCCTAAGCGCCGGCGGCGTCGAGGTCGCCGAAGCTACGCCCGAAGAGACTCGCGCGCGGCGGGTGGTCGGTCTCATCAAGCTTAGAGATCCCAGCGGCGTCCCGACCGAAATCTACTTCGGCCCGCTGATGAACTTCGAACAGCCGTTCAAGTCGCCGCGCGCGATTTCGGGCTTCGTCACCGGCGAGCAGGGGATGGGCCACATCGTGGTGCGGGTGGACGATGCGGCACGCAGCCTGCACTTCTACCGTGACCTGCTCGGCATGCGGATCAGCGACTTCATCGACATGCGCTCGCATCGCAGCGGCCAGTCGCTGAGCCTCACCTTCATGCACTGCAACCCGCGTCATCACTCGATCGCCTTTGGCGTGATTCCGGCAAGGAAGCGCCTGATGCACTTCATGCTCCAGACGCGCAGCGTCGACGACGTCGGCTCGACTTACTATCTTTGCCAGGATCGCGGAATCGAAATCTCGGGCACACTCGGCAGGCATACGAACGACCACATGATGTCGTTCTACCTGCGCTCGCCGTCGGGCTTCGAGGTCGAGTACGGATGGGGCGCGCGAGTGGTTGACGACGCGACCTGGCAGGTGCAAAAGCACGAGGCCCCCAGCATTTGGGGCCATCGCGGGTCGCTCGCGCCGATGCCGACGAAGCAGGCGCCGGTGTAGGCACGACGGCTAGGCGCGCTGATTGTAGGTGTTCATCGCGCGCTCGAGGCCGGTTGCGATTATGGCTTCGACCGCCTCGGCGGCGCGCGCAATGACGGCTTCGTATTCCTGGCGCTGACGCCCGCGTACGACGTGCAGCACGTAGTCCTTGGCATCCTCGTCGCGTGCCTGATGCCCGATTCCGACGCGTACCCGGATAAATTCAGGCGTATCCAGCGAGGCGGCGATCGAGCGCACGCCGCGGTTGCCGGCGTCGCTGCCGCCGCGCTTGAGCCGGAGCTGCCCGAAGTTGAGGTCGAGGTCGTCGTGGACCACGATCAGCCGTTCGGGCGGAATCTTGTAGTAACCCAGCACCGCGGCCAGGCAATCGCCGCTGAGGTTGTAGTACGTCTGCGGCTTGACGAGCAGCGTCTCCTGGCCGTCCACGCGCACCTCGGCAAGCAGCCCCTTGAACTTGCGCCGATGGAACCTGGCACCGCGAGAATCGGCCATATGTTCGACGACGAGGAAACCGATGTTATGGCGCGACCAGTGGTACTGTTCGCCCGGATTGCCGAGCCCCGCGACGACCCATCGCGCGTGCGAGCGCGGCTCGGCCGACGCGCTCTCCTTGCGCGCGCCTGCCGAGCGGAAGGCGGCAACGATTCGCCCGAGCCGGCTCATCGCGTCGCATCCCCCGCGCCCATCGCGCCCTAGGAGCGCGCGCGGCCGTTGCTCGGCGCAGGGGCGAACGCGGCGGCCAGCGGCTCGAGCGCTTTGAACAATGCGCCCATCTCGGCCGGCGTTCCGATTGAGATGCGCAGCGCGTCGGGCCACGAACGGAAATAGCGCACCAGGATTCCGCGCCGGCGCAGCGCGGCGGCCAGTGGTCCGAGGTCGCGCCCCGCCATCCGCGCGAGCACGAAGTTCGCGCTCGACGGCGGAACCTCGAAGCCCATCCGGCGCAGGCGCTCGACGACCGCCGCGCGCGTGCGCTTGACGCGCTCGACGTTGCGGCGCATCCAGGCCTCGTCGTCGAGCGCGGCGGCCCCGGCGGCGATCGCGACACGGCTGAGGTTGTAGGAATCCTTGACCTTGCGCAGTTGCTCGACAATCGCCGGGTGCGCGAAGCACAGTCCCAGGCGCATACCGGCGAGCGAATACGACTTCGACAGCGAGCGCAGCACGAGCACGTTGGGCAGCCGGCGCACCAGGCTGAGCGCATTTTCCTCGGCGAAGTCCACGTAGGCCTCGTCGATCGCGAGCAGGCGCGGTCGAAGCCGCCGCGCCAGCCGCTCCAACGTGCGGCGCGGCGTAAGCGTGCCCGACGGCGAGTTCGGATTGCACACGATCGTGAGCCGCGCGCGCGCCCGCACCAGCGCCTCGAACGGCAGTTCGAAATTGGGGCCGAGCGGCGGCGTGATCGCGTGCGCTTCCTGGACGGCGGCGAGCGTGTCGTATAGCGAATAGGTCGGCGTTGCCCACGCGACCCGGTCGCCCGGTCCGAGCGTTGCGCGGAAGAGCATCGCGAGCAATTCGTCCGAGCCGTTGCCCGCGAGAATCATTCGCGGCAGCACGCCGAAGCGGCGCGCGGCGGCCGCGACGAAGTCGTCGGCCTGCGGTGCCGGATAGAGCTTCAGCGCGCTTCCGAGCACTGCGTGCGCGACCGCGCGCCGCACCCGCGGCGAGGGCGGATAGGGATTCTCGTTGGTGTTGAGCTTTACCAGGTGCTCGCCAGGCCGCGGCTGTTCGCCCGGCACGTACGGCGCCATCCTCTGAATTGCTTCGCGGAACATCGTGGAGTCTGCTAGGCGCGGCGAGCGGCCTTGCGTATGGGCGCGCGCCGCATCGCACCCGCCGAGCGCGGTTGCGGCGCGGTCGATTCAAAGAGCCAGCGGAGATACGGGGCGGAACCGGCGGCGGGCGCGAGCGCCAGGACCTCCGGCACTTCGTAATTGTGAAGCTCGGCGACGCGGCGCTCGAGGCGCCCGAGCAGGGCCGCGCGCGTCTTGATGATCAACAGATACTCGGGCTCGTCCTCGACGGAGTCGCGCCAACGATAAACCGAGCGGATCGGGCCGACGATATTGACGCAGGCCGCGAGTCGTTGGTCGACCAGCGTGCGTGCGATGGCGCGCGCCTGGCGCTCGTCGCCGGCGGTGACAAGGGCGATTCTTGCTTGCGCCGCACGCATCGATCCTGCTCCGCGCCTGTACTTTAGCGGCCGTCGGCCAGCAGTCCAAGCCGGCGCAGAACGCCCGCCGTCGCCGGGCACGGCGTCGCCCGATCTCCGCGCGCGTGTAGCAGTTCGAGATGCGCGGCCAGCAGAAGGACGTCGCTCCAGCGGTCGACGTCGTACCATCCGGGTCCGAGCGCGTAACGGACGCGGCGACGGCGCATCCGCGCTACCGTCTGCGCCAGCACGCGTCTCCCACCCCACCTTATGCCGTGAAAGATGTCGGGCAGCGCGCCGCGTGCGCCCACCAGGTAGTAGCCGCCGTCGAGGCTCGGAGCGAGGACCACCGGAGCTCGCCGCAGCAGAGCGACACTGCGCGCCAGCAGCCGGCTCGGCAATGTCGGCGTGTCAGTGCCGAGGAGGACGGCGCCATCGCGACAATAGGGGGTGAGCGCGCGCGCCATCCGCGTGCCGAGGTTCCCCCCGCCCTGGTCGATAACTTCGGCGCCGCAGCGATGCGCGAGATGCCGAAAATAGGGGCTGCGCCGCGTGTCGGCGGCAGCGCTGGCGGCGATCACGAGTCGCGCCGGACCAAGGGTCGCGCATTTCGCCAGGGTATCGGCGATAAATGCGTCCGCGAGCGCAGCGGCCGATTTGCCGCCCAGCCGCGGAATCAGCCGGGTCTTGGTGCGCCCGGGAATCGGCTCGCGGCAGAACACAATGAGCGTCGGGCTTCGACTCATATTCCGGCGCCGACGATCACGCTCAGTTCGCCGAAGGACCGCCGCCGCCGTCGGGACTTGGTCCGCCGCCTTTGCCGTTGCCGCCGACGCTCTGGCCGACGCCCTGCATGATGTTGATCGGGAGCTTGAGAATGTAGGTGAAGAAGTGCGCCACCGACGTAATCGGCATCGGCACCACGCGCGGATCACCCAGCGGCCCGCTGACCTTGAAGTAGGCGGCCAGCAGATGGTTGGCGGCAAGGCCTTCGCCAATGATCGGCACCTGCGACATCAGCCAGTTGACCGTCTTGAACGGCGCCATCCCGACCTCCATGTCAACCACGTTGTCGCTCAGGCGCACGTGGCCCCGCGCCGAGATGTTCATCACCGGGCCGCGCAGGAGCAAATTGTCGCTGTAGAAGTCGCCGTTGTCGCCCTTGAAGTCGGCGGTCAGGGTTTCAAAGGGGACGCCGTTGACGCGCGGGTCCGGGACCTTGGCCGACAGCCAGGTCTTCAGATCGATCAGACCCAGCACGCGCGACAGCAGGGCGAACTTGTACAGCACGCCCTTGCTGACATCGACCGAGATGGAGCCGTTGAGAGTGCTGAAGAAGTCAGTGTCAGCGTTGGCCCACACATCGAAGGAGGACTTCAGCCGGCCGCGCAGCGGCGGCGCAGCAGAGGAATCGGCGAGCCTGAACAGCGGGCCGACCCGCATCGCATCCGTGCGGCCCTTGATATTGATCCAGTTGTCACGGCCGCGCCCGCTAAGTTCGAGGTTGGTCCGACCCTCGAATACGGTGGCGCCGAAATTGTACACGCGCCAGTCGCCATTGGCCTTGCGCTCGAAGTCGCAGCTCACGCGCGACATCGGCAGTCGCGCCAGCCGGGCTTCGTTGGCGACCACGTGTCCGACCGCCGGCAGGGGCCAGAAACGCGCGGGCGGGCTGGCCGACCACGGCACTCTGACGAACCGCATCACTTCGAGATCGAGTCGCGCGGCGTTGGCGTCGATCCTGAGCACCGGATGCTCGAGGTCGGAAACGCCGAGCGAGAAGTCCAGCGGCGAGCCCTCCAGCTTGGCCCCCATGATCGCGAGCAGCAGCCCGCGCCCGTCGAAGGTCAGCGTTGCCGACTGGGCGACGATCGGAGCGCGCAGAAAGCCGAAGTGGATCTCGCCGCCGCCCATCGTCAGCCGCCCCTGCGCGCGCAGCCCGTCGGGGCGCCGCGAGTCGCCCACGATCGTGAGCGAGCCGCCGATGGGGCCGCGGACGGCGATATCGTCAGGGCTGATCAGCAGTGGGAGCCATTGCTGGGCTTCGATCTGATGGAGTTCGACGGTTAACCGCCGCGGCTTGACCACGGCTGCTTTGAAAGCAAACTGGCCATCGAGCACAACGTTGGCGGGCGCCCCAGGGCGCGATGCCGATGCTGCCGAAACATGAGCCAGCTCGATCGCTCCCGGTGTGAGCGTCGCCGTGCCACCCACCAGCGCAATCGCCTGCGGCAACCCTTTGGCCGCCACATTGAAGCCGCTGGTATCGACCTGGATCCGGTAGTTCGCCGGGGGCGCCGGCGCGTCGGGATCGAAGGTGCCGGAAGCGCTAAGCTGCACCGGCGCCGTCCCGCTCAGGCGCTCGATTTGTTTGGCCGCGACGGCGCGCCCGAGCGCCGGGAAGAGCCGGCGTGCGGCCGGATAGAGCTCGCCGAGGTCGAGCCGTCCGCGCAGCCCGACCTTGTAACGGAGCGCGCGCTGTCCGGGGGAAAAGTCAAGCTCAACATTGGCGTTTTCGAACGACGAGCGTCCCAGTGTCGCCGAGCCCTGGCTCACCGTCAGCCGGTGCTTCGCGTACGAGATTTGCGCGTCGACCTTAAGTTGCGACGGCAGGTCGGGATCCGCGGGCAGCCCGATACTGACGCCCTTGAGCCGCGCCGACGCTGTCAGGTTGCCGAGCAGCGCGCCGGGCGTCATCGCGAGCTTACTCAGCGGCGCCTGATAGGTGGCGCCTTCAATCGTAATCTGTCCGGAGACCAGCCGCGCGGCGACTTCGGCCAGCTGCCGCGGCAGGCTGCGCGCCGCGCTCAGGCCCGACTTGAGCTTCGCGAGATCAATCTGCGCCGTAGCCAGGCGCGTGTTCAGCGAGGCGTTCGGCGCATAAGGGTCGTTGAGTGTGGCGTTGGCCGATATCACGGTCGCGTCGCGCACGCGCACCTCGATTCCGGCCAGCGCCACGCGCTGCGCGGAAACCGCAAAGAGCGTTCTGAGTGAACAATTTCCGAAGTCGAGCTTGCGGGTTAACTGCGCGCCGCCAAGGGCGAGGTTATCGATGCTTAGGTTGGCGCTGCCGTCCACTTCACCGTCGGCGCGCAGCACGAAGTGCAGCTCGCCGTGCACGAGGCCGCCTACCGTCAAGCCGCCACCCACGGGCTGTTGAAGCTTGCCGTCCCAGTACCAGAGTTCGCCGCTGGCCGCTACCTGGCCCGCGCCGCGCGCGGCCGTGTTGATCGTCGCCCGCCCGCTGACCTGGAGACCCTCGAGCGGTGTTTCGCTGTGCGGCGCGATAAAGCCGACGGTCCACACGTGCGAGCCGCGATGCTCAGGCGCCGCGGTCAGCGAGAAATCGCGGAGCAACAGGGCGCCGCTTTCATCGACGACCTTGGCGTCGGCGATGGTGATGCGTCCGACCAGGCCGGAGAACTCGCGAAACTCCCGGTCGATCGCGGCCACCGCGGCGTTATCCAGCCGCGGCAGCGCAGTGAGAGTGAATGTCCCGGCAGGGGCCGGCACGCGAACTTGCGGGTGGACCACGACGATCCGGCGCAGCGGCAGCCCGCTGTTCCAGATAAGTGCATGGTAGCTTACGACGACGTGGATGCTGTCGGCGGCGACCAGTTCGCGCCCGGCGTGCCGCATGCGCGGACGCTCGAGCACCAGGTTGAGATGCACGCCGAAGCCCAGGCGACTGTGGGCCGCGACGATCTGGTAGCCGGTGCGCTCCTCAATATGGCGCAGGACCGCTTCGACCAGGCGCCCCTGGTTGCGGAGGACTGCCGCGGCTAGCCCGAGAGCCAGCACGCATAGGACCAGCACCACAATCGCGGCGGCGCGAACGAGTCTCATCGGGCCCCGTCAGGATACAGGCGTGCCCCGGCCGTGAGCCCCGCGCCGGTGTGCACGCCACAGGCTCATTTGCCTTCGGCCGCTTCGGCGGCGCCGCTCGCGTTCTCCATCCAGCCCGCTCGATGCTTGCTGCGCAGGGCGGTCTTTAGGATCCGGTTGCGCAGGCGCACCGAGCGCGGCGTTACCTCGACCAGCTCTTCTTCGTCGATCCACTCCAGCGCGGCGTCGAGCGTCATCACACGCGGCGGACTCAACCTGATGGCTTCGTCGTGGCCGGCCGCGCGGATGTTGGTGAGTTTCTTCTCCCGGCACACGTTGACCGGCAGATTGGTCTCGCGCGCGTGTTCGCCAACGATCATCCCCTCGTACACCGGCTCGCCGGCGCCGATGAAGAACACGCCGCGTTCCTGGAGATGAAAGATCGCGTAAGGCGTAGCCGTGCCCTCGCGGTCGGAGATCATCGCGCCATTCTGACGCGAGCGGATCGCGCCGCACCATGGGGCATAGCCGTTGAACACCGAATGCATCACGCCAGTGCCGCGAGTATCGGCCAAGAACCGTCCGCGGAAGCCGATCAGCCCGCGCGCCGGGATGTCGTATTCTAGTCGCACTCGGCCGCTTTGATGGGTGGTCATTGTGCGCATTCGACCTTTGCGCGCTGAGAGCAGTTGCGTGACCAGTCCGATGTGCCCCTCAGGAATGTCGACCACCAGGAATTCCATCGGTTCGAGAACCGCACCGCCCTCGGTGCGGGTCACCACCGTGGGCTTGGAGACCTGCAACTCGTAACCCTCACGGCGCATGGTCTCGACGATCACCGCCAGCTGCAACTCTCCGCGCCCCATCACGCGCCACGAATCCGCGCTTGCCAGCTCGACCCGGATACTGACGTTGCGGCGCGCTTCGGCTTCGATGCGGGCGCCCAGCTTGCGCGAAGTGACAAACTGACCTTCGCGCCCGGCCCACGGCGCGTTGTTGACCGAAAAAGTCATCGCGACCGTTGGCTCGTCAACCCGCACTGCGGGCAGCGGCCGCGGATTTTCGGGGTCGGTGATGGTTTCGCCGATTTCGATGTCCTCGATCCCGGCGACCATCACGATATCGCCCGCCTGTGCGGCAGCCAGCTCGATCCGGCGCAGCCCGCGCCATCCGTAAAGATGCGCGAGCTTGCACGCCGTGCGCGAGCCGTCGAGCCGGCTCAGCGCGCAGGTTGCGCCGACGTTGAGCGTTCCCGCAACCAGGCGCCCGATCGCGAGCCGGCCTACGTAGTCGTCGTAGTCGAGGTTGTTCGCCTGGAACTGGAGCGGCGCCGCGGCATCGGCCTCAGGGCCCGGCAGATGCTTAATGATCGCTTCGAAAAGCGGCGCGAGGTCGGCGCCCTGGGCGTCAGGGTTCGTCAGAGCAACTCCCGCACGGGCGTTGGTATAGAGAACGGGGAAGTCGAGCTGATCCTCGGTTGCGCCAAGGTCAATGAAGAGGTCATAAACCTCGTCGAGCACCTCTGCCGGTCTGGCGTCCGCGCGGTCGATCTTGTTGATGCACAGCACTGCGGGCAGGCCGGCCTCGAGCGCTTTGCGCAAGACGAAGCGGGTCTGCGGCAGCGGCCCTTCGGAGGCGTCAACCAGCAGCAGGATGCCGTCCACCATCGCAAGCGTGCGCTCGACTTCGCCGCCGAAGTCGGAATGGCCGGGTGTATCGACGATATTGATGCGCACGTCGCGCCACACGATCGAGGTATTCTTGGCCATGATCGTGATGCCGCGCTCGCGCTCGAGAGCGAAGGAGTCCATCACGCGCTCGGCGACCTGCTCGTTGGCGCGGAAAACGCCCGACTGGCGCAGCAGCGCATCAACCAGCGTGGTCTTGCCGTGGTCGACGTGAGCCACGATGGCGAGGTTGCGGATATCCTGGCGTCGCATCCGGAGAATCGATCTTGATAATTGAACGGCGCGGCCGGGGCGCTTTTCGCGCCGGTCGCGCCTGCCACGAGTCTACCCGCCCCGGTCCGTAGTGTAAACGCGGGCGGCCGCACAGCGCCGCGCGGCTCTAAAGAAATGTGACAGGCGCGGGTTTACAGCGCGGCCGACCCGCCGTTCGACGGTGCGCCCGGCGCAGGGGCGGCGGGCGGGGCACCCGAAGGCGGGGGGAGGCCCGGCGGCGTGGCGCCGGGCAGTGCCTCCGGCGAACGGAGCCGCTTCTGTTCGTCGCGCTCGAGCCGCTCGAGCAACTGCTCCACGTCCTTGACCTCGACGATTTGCCAGCGCCCGTCCTTGCGCGCCATGCGGATGTTCCATTCGCGGCCCTTGTTGTCACGAAAATCGGTCCATGCGGTGTCGCCGGAGCGATGGAGCAGGACAATCGCACCCGCTACCGCCGCCGCCGGCATCTGGACGTCGCGCGCGCCGTCGTCCACCTGGCGCACCGCCCAGGTTTTCAACACCGCCGCCGTCGGCTGCGCCAGCAGATCGACCGCGCCCTTGCCGACCAGGGCCCCCAGCACCCCTCCGCCGCCCTTGTCGGCGTTCTGCTGCACCATCTCGTAGCCCGCATTGCGCACGAGGCTGGTGAAGTCGACGAACTGCGCTGCGGCCGCGCCGTCGCGCGCGTCGATCGCCTGCTTGAGCTGGAAGACCGCCCATGACGGGGTGCCGGGAACGTAAAGCAACGCCCAGCCGGCGATCACGATTACGATCAGGACTCCGATGGCGTGGCGCCACAAAAAGCGAAGCATCGCGTCCATTGTCCGTGAGGCGAACGGCAGTGTCGAGACACGCGCGCCGGCGGAGCGGCCGTGCGCGAGCAGTTTGGCCAAGGCACGCCGGTCAGGTGCGCGACAGCATGCTTGCGGCGTCGCGATCCAGCATCCAGATGACTTCGCCGTCGTCGGGCGCGACCAACTGGGCCGGGAAGCGATCGGGATCGCGAGGCCCTTCGAGCGCGTTTTTTACCGCTTGCGCCTTCTCGGCCCCCGCCACCAGGAACATTACCCGTGCGGCGTTGTTGATCGCCGGCGCCGTCAGGGTCACGCGGCGCGGCTGCGGGGCGTCAACTTCCACCGCAACGGCGATTCGCTCGCGCTCGTGGAGCGCCGGGCTGCCTGGGAAGAGCGAGGCGGTGTGGACGTTGTGGCCGAGCCCGAGCAGGATCAAGTTGAAGCGCGGAAATTCGCCCTCGCCGAGTCCAAGGCACGAGCGGATTTCCTCCTCGTAGGCCCGCGCAGCCTCTTCCGGAGGCCTTTCGCCGCGGATGCGATGCACCTGATCGGGACGCAGGCCGAGCCGGCTGAGCATCGTGCGGTTGGCCATCCCGAAGTTGCTCGCTGGATCGTCCGGCGGCACGCATCGCTCGTCGCCCCAGAAGAACTGTACTTCCTTCCAATCCACGCTGAGGCGAAAGCGTTCGGCCAGCAGCTCGTAGGTGGCGGCCGGCGTGGAGCCGCCCGAGAGGCACAGGTTGAACTCGCCATGCGTGCAAATTGCCTCGCCGGCGAAATGGACAATTTCCTCCGCCGCGTGCACGTAGAGCGCCTGCGCGTCGTCCAGGATGATCAGTTGAGGTTCTGCCATGATGGTTCACTCAAACCCAGGCGCGGCCAGGCGGCGGTTAGGTCTGTGCAAAACGCAACGGCGGCGGCTCCTCTCAGTGCGCCAGCAGCCTGAGCGCGCGCTCGACCACATTCTCCACGGTGAAACCGAAATGCTTGAGCAGATCCTGGAAGGGTGCCGACGCCCCGAAGGTTGTCATCCCGAGAACGTCGCCCTCCAGCCCCACCCATCGAAACCACGGCTGTGGCACCCCGGCCTCGATCGCAAGTCGGCGGCGATTGGCCGGCGGCAGCACGGAGTCGCGGTAGGCGGCGTCCTGCCGCTCGAACAACTCGAAGCTCGGCATACTCACCACGCGCACGGCGCGCCCGCGCCTTTCGAGTTCGGCCTTGGCTCCGACCGCGAGCTGCAACTCGGAGCCGGAGGCGATGAGGACGATCTCGGCCGCGCGCCCCGGCGTTTCGCATAGCACGTAGGCGCCGCGCGCCAGCGCGCTCGCCGGTGCCATCGCGGTGCGATCGAGCGTCGGAATTTTCTGACGGCTGAGCGCGAACAGCACCGGGCCGTGTCGATGGGTCATCGCTATCCGCCACGCCTCGGCGGCTTCGTTCGCGTCGCCCGGGCGAATCACGGTCAAGTTGGGGATCGCGCGCAGAGCGGCGAGATGCTCGACCGGCTGATGAGTCGGGCCGTCCTCGCCCAGCCCGATCGAATCGTGGGTGAAAACGTAGATGACCCGCAGGCCCATCAGCGCCGCGAGCCGGATCGACGGTCGGCAGTAGTCGGTGAAGACCAGGAAGCTCGAGCCGTAGGGGATAAGGCCGCCGTGGAGGGCGATCCCGTTGAGAATCGCGCACATCGCGTGCTCGCGGATGCCGAAGTGGAGATTGCGACCCGCGTAGTTGCCCGCGAGGAAACTGCCGCCGCCTTCAACGTCGACGAAGGTCGATTCGTTAAGATCGGCTGCGCCGCCGAACAGATTCCATACTCGCCTTGCGATCGCCTGTTCGGCGCGCGAGGCCGACTCGCGCGTCGCCAGCGTGTCGGTGGGAGTGAACTGCGGCAGTCCGGCGTCCCATCCCGCAGGCAGCTCGCCGGCCAGCATCGCCTTGAACTCGGCCGCTTCCGCCGGATGCTCTTTTGTGTAGCGCTCGAAGCGGCGGTTCCAGTCGGCTTCGAGCTCGCGCCCGCGCGCTCCGCACTCGCGCATGTGACGCAGGGCCTCGTCAGGCACGTAAAACGGCGGCTCCTCGGGCCATCCGTAGTTGCGCTTGGTGAGCTTCACCTCCTCGACCCCGAGCGCTTGGCCGTGGGCCTTCGAGGTGTCCTGCCGGTTGGGACTGCCGTAGCCGATGTGCGAGCGCACGCGGATGAGCGAGGGGCGCTGCTCCTCGGCGATCGCGTTTTCGATCGCGTGCGCCACCGCGTCGAGGTCGTTGGCGTCCTCGACCGCCTGGGTATGCCATCCGTAGGCCTCGAAGCGCCGGCACACGTCCTCCGAGAAGGTGATATCGGTATGACCGTCGATGGTCACGTGGTTGTCGTCGTAGATATAGACGATGTTGCCGAGCCGCAGGTGGCCCGCGAGCGATGCTGCCTCGCTCGCCACGCCTTCCATCAGGTCGCCGTCGCTGACGATGGCGAAGACGCGATGATCGAACAGGCGCGAAGCGTCGCGCTCGAAGCGGGCGGCGAGGTGCTTCGCCGCTATCGCCATACCGACTCCGTTGCCGAAGCCCTGGCCGAGCGGCCCAGTCGTGGTTTCGACGCCGGGCGTGAGATGGTTTTCCGGATGGCCGGGGGTGATGCTGCCGAGCTGGCGGAAGCGCTGGATCTGTTCGAGCGGCAGGTCGTAGCCGGTCAGGTAAAGCATCGCGTACAACAGCATCGAACCGTGCCCGGCCGACAGTACGAAGCGGTCGCGTCCATACCAGTGCGGATTGGCCGGGTTGTAGCGCATGAAGCGCGTCCACAGCAGGTAGGCAATCGGCGCCATCCCCATCGGCATCCCCGGATGGCCCGAGTTGGCCTTCTGCACCGCGTCGATCGCGAGCACGCGGATCGAGTTGATGCACAGCTGATCGAGATTGGTTTGCGCCGTCTTGCCTTGTTGAGTCGCGAGAGCCACTGTCGCTCCGATTGTCGCGGCGCACACGAGCCGCCGCGGTCTGAACTATTCGCCTATGCGCCAGGCCGCGCGCCGGGATGCGCGTTGCCCATGTCAACCACGCGGCCGGCGCTCGGGCCGTAATGCCGTGCGCTACGCCCGGTCCGCAGGTCCCGCGCAACGCAGATGCGGCTCGCTGCGGCCCGGCGCGGCTTCACCACTGCGAGTTGTCTTCGTCCTCTGGATCGCCCGCTTTATGGCGCATCAGGTTGACCGCCGCCTTGACGCTGCCCTTGTCGCCCTGCCCGAGCGAGGCGACGAACCTCTGCGCCACCATCCGCATCAGCGCTCCCTCTTCGGGATCCAGCTCACTGCCCATCGCGGCCAGCCGTTCCATTGCTGCCCGCAGCGCGGCAAGCGAGCCTGCCAGATCGCCGCGCGCGCGGCACGCGGCCGCTGCCCGTAACCGTTCGCGCACTTCGGCGACGACCGGCCGCGCCCGCTCGCCGACGGTTATCTCCAACTCGCCCAGGTTGTCGGCAAGCTTGAGGAACTGGTCGAGCGCGGCGTCTTCGACAGGCACGTTCCCATCTTCTAACGCATCCGTCACCCGTTGCAAGGACGGCGGCCGCGACCACCGAGCCGCACTGTCGACGAGCGCGGTGAATTATCTTTGCCGAGGGTGATGTAGAACTTGGAGCGCTTTTGATAGAAGATCGGGGACGCAACGCACCAACGGAGGGTTAGCGGGTTTCGATGAGACGCAACGGTGATCGCCGCGTGGTGGTAACCGGCTTGGGCCTGGTCACGCCGCTGGGGACCGGGGTCGAGAAGAACTGGGAGGCGTTGATGGCGGGGCGCTCGGGCATCGGCCGGATCACCCGGTTCGACGTCTCGGACTTTCCCGTGCGCATCGCCGGCGAGATCCACGACTTCAACCCCGCCGACTGGATCGAGAAGAAGGACGTCAAGAAGATGGACCTCTTCATCCAGTACGCGGTCTCCGCGGCCGAACAGGCGATGCGGCAGTCGGGGCTCAAGATCGACGAGAGCATCGCAGAGCGCGTCGGCGTGCTGGTCGGGGTCGGGATCGGCGGCCTGCTCACCATCGAAGAGAACCACCTCTCCTTCCTCGACACGCGGCTCAAACGGATCACGCCGTTTTTCATCCCGAAGCTGATCGCCAACCTCGCCCCCGGCCAGATCGCGATCCGCTACGGCGCGCGCGGCATCAATCTCGCTACCACCAGCGCCTGCGCCTCGGGCAGCCATGCGGTCGGCGAGGCCTTCAGGTTGATCCGCGATGGCTACCTCGATGCCGCGATCACCGGAGGCGCCGAGGCGGCGCTGACCTCGCTCGGCATCGGCGGCTTCATCGCGATGCGCGCGCTGTCCACACGCAACGACGCGCCCGAGGCCGCCAGCCGCCCGTTCGACGCCGAACGCGACGGCTTCGTGATGTCCGACGGTGCGGCGGCGCTGATCCTGGAAGAGCGCGAGCTGGCGCTCAAGCGCGGCGCCGCGATTCTGGCCGAGATCGTCGCCTACGCCGCCAACGGCGACGCCTATCACATGACCTCGCCATCGCCGGAAGGGCAGGGCGCAGGACGCTGCATGCAGCTTTGCCTCGAGGACGGCAAACTCGACCCCAACGAAGTAGATTACATCAACGCCCACGGCACCTCGACTCCGCAGGGCGACGTCGCCGAGACCCAGGCCATCAAGCACGTCTTCGGCGAGCGCGCGGCAAAGATCGCGGTCAGCTCGACCAAGTCGATGACCGGGCATACCCTGGGAGCGGCCGGCGCGATTGAGTCGGTTTACACGGTGCTCGCGATCGCGCGCGGGATGCTGCCGCCGACGATCAACCACGAACATCCCGACCCTGAGTGCGACCTCGATTACGTGCCCAACCGCCCGCGGCCGGCGAAGATCAGGCTGGCGCTGAACAACTCGTTCGGCTTCGGCGGTACCAACACCACCCTGGCCTTCAAGCCCGCCCAAGAGCTGCACGGGAACTAGCCTGATGGGATCGCGAATCGTTGCCACCGGGCGCGCACTGCCGCGCACCGCGGTCACCAACCACGACCTCGCCCGGCACATGGATACTTCCGACCAGTGGGTCCGTACGCGCACCGGAATCGTGCAGCGCCACGTGCTGCGCGGCGGCGAGTCACTGGTTGATATCGCGGCCCAGGCCAGCCGCGTCGCGCTCGAGCGCGCGGGCATCCGCGCGGGCGAGCTCGACGCGATCATCGTCGGCACTGTCTCTTCCGAGTACGGCTTTCCGTCGTTCGCCTGCCAGCTTCAGGAGCGGCTGGGCGCCGACTCGATTCCGGCCTTCGACGTCGCCGCCGCCTGCTCCGGGTTTATCTACGCGCTCAGCGTGGCTGACAACGCGATGCGCGCCGGCGACTACTCGCGCCTGCTGCTGGTCGGCACCGACGCGCTTTCGACGATGGTCGATTGGAGCGACCGCGCGACCGCCGTGCTGTTCGGCGACGGCGCGGGCGCGGTGTTGATGGTCTCCGAGCCGGGGCCGCGCGGCGTGCTCGCGAGCCTGCTCCATTCGGCGGGCCAGTTCGCTGACCTCCTCTCGGTCCGCGCGACCGGTGTGCGCGCCACCTTGGACTCCGACGCGCGGCGGGCTGGCGACGACGCGATCAAGATGAAAGGTCCGGAGCTGTTCAAGATCGCGGTACGTTCGATCGAAGAGGTCACCCGCCGGGTGGTCGAGCGCGCGGGCGAGCGCCTGGAAAACGTCAAGCTGCTCATTCCGCACCAGGCTAATATCCGCATCCTCAACGCGGTGGCCGAGCGGCTCGGCTTCGGCCCCGAGCGCGTATTCACCAATATCGACCGCTACGGCAACACCTCGGCCGCTTCGGTGCCGATCGCGCTCGATGAGGCGCTCGAGGCCGGGCGCATCCACGACAACGATCTCGTGCTGCTCAATGCCTGCGGCGGCGGCCTGACCTGGGGCGCCAACCTGATTCGCTGGTAGCGCGGACGCGGGCGGCATCTTCAGATTGCTGATCGCGGCCCGCGGGCCCGTGCCACGGTGTTTCGCGTTACCACTCCGGGCCGCCTCGGCGCTAAAGTCGGGGCAACCCGGAGGCTGGCGATGGCGGAGCTCGGGATCGTCGAGGGAAGGCTCAGAGTCCGCGATGTGGAACTGGAGATGGTCCGTCGCGGGCGCGGGCCGCTGCTTCTGCTCCTGCATGGCGCCAGCGGGCTTGATCCCAATGGCGAATTTCTCGATTTGCTCGCGCGCCACTTCGAGGTGATCGCTCCGTCCCATCCGGGTTTTGGCAACTCGCCGCTGCCCGATCTTTTCGACAGCGTTGACGACCTGGCCTACGTCTATCTCGATCTGCTCGAGCAGTACGATCTGCGCGACGTCACGCTGGTGGGATTCTCGCTGGGCGGATGGATCGCGGCGGAAGTCGCCGTGCGCTGCGCTCATCGCCTGGCCCGCCTCGTCCTGGTCGGCCCGGTCGGAATCAAGGTCGGCGACCGCGAAACGCGCGACATCCCCGACGTCTTCGCGCTGCCGCCCGACGAGGTGACGCGGCTGCTCTATTACGATCCCAGGCGCCACGCGCCGGATTACTCCACGATGTCCGACGAGCAGCTCCGGATCGTCGCGCGCAACCGCGAATCGCTCGCGCTCTACGCGTGGGAGCCGTACATGCACAATCCCAAGCTGCGCTATCGGCTTGGCCGGCTGCGCCTGCCGACGCTGCTCATTCGGGGTGCGAGCGACGGGCTCGTCAGCCGGCCATACCTGGAAGGCTATTGTGCGGCGATTCCGGGTGCGCGGATGGAAGAAATCGCCGCGGCAGGGCATGTGCCCCAGGTCGAGCAGCCGCGCGCGCTGGCCGAGCGCCTCCTGGCCTTCGCGGCTGGCGCCGGGCGGAGTGAGCCATGAGGACCTGGTTCTTCACCGAGACTGCGTACCCCTATCTGCCCGACGAGTATGATTCGATCCGCGTCAAGCTGCCCAACCGGATCTTCGATCCGCGTATCGGCGCCGAGCTCTACCATCGCTATCTCGACGAGTGGTTGTACGCTGAAGAGATGGGCCTCGAGATCATGCTCAACGAGCATCATCAGACGGCGACCTGTCTCGACCCTGCGGCGCCGATCATGCTCGGCGTGCTCGCCCGCCAGACCAAGCGCGCCCGCCTGCTGATTCTCGGCAATCCAATCGCCAACCGCCGCCAACCCGTGCGCGTCGCCGAGGAGATGGCGTTGGTGGACAACCTCGCGCGCGGGCGAGTCGAGGTCGGCTTTGTGCGCGGCGTGCCGTATGAAATTTCGGCGGCCAACTCGAGCCCGGTGCGGATGAGCGAGCGCTTCTGGGAGGCGCACGACCTAATCCTCAAAGCATGGACGACCCACGACGGCCCGTTTAACTGGGAAGGTCGGTTCTTTCAGCATCGCCAGGTCAACATCTGGCCGCGCCCCTACCAGGAACCGCATCCGCCGGTCTGGATCACGGCGCTCAGCACGGGCAGCGTGCCGGCGGTCGCCGAGCGCGGCTACGTCGTTGCGACCTTCCTCACTGGCTTCGAAGTCGCAAAGAAAATCTTCGACACCTATCGCGCCGCCGCCTCGCGGCTCGGGCGCGAGACGCCGACCGACCGTCTCGCCTACGCCGCGCTGGTGTACGTCGGCGACACCGACGAGGACGGATTTGCCGGCGCGCGCAAGCTGATGTGGTATATCGAGGCCAACCGGGTCGCCCCGCAGTTCGTGATGCCGCCCGGGTACGCACCCGTCGAGGCGATGGTGCAAGCAATGCGCAAGACGGGCTCGCCCTATGACTTCAGCCATCTGACGCTGGAGCGGTTGATGGCGCAGGGCGTAGTATTCGCCGGCAATCCCGATTCGGTCTTCAAGCAGATCAAGACGCACTACGAATACGTCGGCGGCTACGGCCATCTGCTGCTGATGGGGCAGGCCGGTTTCCTCGACCATCGCGAAACCGTCGGCGGCATCAACCGTTTCGCGCGCGACGTCTATCCGCGGCTCCGGGAACTCGCCTGAGGCCGGCTTGCGCGAGATAGCTAAAGTTGTACTTTACATCGGACAACGGCCAGCGCGCGCCCGCTGCGACGCGCGTCTTCGGCAGAGGCGCTGATGCTTGACGGGCAGGTGAAGTGGCCGGAGAACGCCGCGCGGCTTTACCAGCAACTTGGTTGTTGGTGCGGCGAACCGATCGGTAACCGCTTCGATCGTTCGGTGGCGAGCAATCTCGAGCGGATCGCGGTCGTTGACGGCGAGCGCCGAGTGACCTACCGCGAACTGGGAGTGCTGGTGAACCGGCTCGCGCTCCATCTGGCGCGCCGCGGCGTCTCGGGCGGCCGGCGCGTCGTTTTCCAGCTGCCGAACAGCTTGGAGTGCGTGATCGCCTATTTCGCCTGTCTAAAGACCGGCGCGATCCCGATTGCGACCTTGCCGGCCCATCGCCACACCGAGATCGGCCATCTTGCGCGCTTCACCGACGCCTACGCCTGGCTTGTCCCGGATGAGTATCGGCGCTTCGATTACGTCGCGATGGCTACCGAGCTGCGCGGCGCACTGCCCGCGATGCGCGAGATAATCGTTATGGGCGCGCGCGCGGGGGCCGGGATGACGCTGCTCGCGGATTTGCTCGCCGATCCGATCGAGGACCGCGAACCGCTCTCCGCCCTAAAGCGGCTCATGCCGAGCGCCGACGAAGTCGCGGTCTTCCAGCTCTCAGGCGGGAGCACCGGCCTGCCCAAGGTGATCCCGCGCACGCACGACGACTATCTCTACAACTCGCTGCTGCTCGCCGCGAGCTCGGGCTTCGAACGCGACGGCGTGGCGCTGGTCGCGATCCCGATGATGCACAATTTTCCGCTCGCTGGCGCGGTGCAATCGGGGATGCTTTTCGGCGGGCGCGTCGTGCTGGCGCCATCGCCGGAGCCGGAGGTGATCTTTCCGCTGATCGAACGCGAGCGCGTGACGTGGATTTGCGCGGTGCCCGCAATGGCGGTGAGCTGGCTCAACCATCCGCGCTTCAAACACACCGATTTCTCCTCGCTGCGCTCGCTCGCGGTCGGCGGCCAGCGGCTCAATCCCGAGCCCGCGCGGCGCATCCTGAATCTAATCGGCCCGGTCGTGACCCAGGTGTACGGAATGGCCGAGGGGCTGTGCTGCTCGACCCGGCGCGGCGATCCGGAGGAGGTCGTCGTCAACACCCAGGGACGGCCGGTCTCGCCGCACGACGAACTGCGCATCGTGGACGACCAAGATCACGACGTCGCCCCGGGCGAAGTCGGCGAACTTCTCTGCCGCGGCCCCTACACGATCCGCGGCTACTACCGGGCCGCGGAGCACAATCGCACGGCCTTCACCGCGGAGGGCTATTACCGCACCGGCGATCTCGTCCGGATGCATCCGAGCGGCAACCTGATCGTCGAGGGCCGACGCAAGGACGTGATCAATCGCGGCGGCGAAAAGATCGGCGCCGAGGAGGTCGAGGATTTGGTGCTTTCGCATCCGGCCGTGCTCAACGCCGCGGTGGTCGCGATGCCCGACGCGGTGCTCGGCGAACGCGCCTGCGCCTACGTCGTCCTGCGGCCGGGCGCGCGGCTGACCTTCGAGGATCTGGTGCGCCATCTCGACGGGCGGCAGGTGGCACGTTTCAAGTTTCCCGAGCGGCTGGAGATCGTCGAGCGTTTTCCGACCACCGCCGTCGGCAAAGTATCGAAGAAGGACTTGCGCGCCGATATTGCCGCGCGGCTCGCGCGCGAGGCCGCCGCAAGGGGTGAGACGGTTCGATGAGCACGATAATCGATGAGATTCGCGAGGCCTACGCGCCGTTCGGTATCGCGGTCGAGGGCGCCGCGACCTACGGCACGTACTATCGGCTGCGATGCGCACGCTGCGGAGCGCCGCTCGGATCCGTCGGCGACCGGTTGCTGCCCGGGATGGCGCGCGAGCTTGTTGACGGTGAATTCGACCTTTACGCGACGGGGCTCGCCGGATGCGCCTGCGGGCATCAGGCCGAGCGCGCCCGCCTGCTCGATCCTGACCGGACGGCCGCCGCGCAAAGGCGGCTCGCTTAGCCGGCGTTCGCATGACCGCCCACCAGGGGGAGAAACAGCCCGCTTTGCATTGGCTCGCGGCCGAGCGCTAGATTCGAGGCAGCATCCGCTGCGCAACAGAAGGACACCGATATGGCCGCAAGCGACCTGACCGAAGCTGAACACGACGACGGCGTCGGCCGCCGCGGCGCGGGACGGTGGCCGTTTTGGACTGCGATCTATGCCAAGCGCGACCCGCTGCCCGAGCTTTCCTGCAAAGTCAGCCGCCCTGGGTACAGCTTCGACGAAGGCGACGAGTTGCCCGCCGAATACAAAGTGCTGCTGATGAAGATGCTGCGCCACGAAGGCGAGCGCGCGGGCAACAAGAGCTTCCTGGGTCTGATGGGCACGTGCCTGGAAGCGGCCGAGACCCTGGCGCCCGACGCCGAGGCGCGACTTATCAAGTCGGAGTACCTCGCTGAGGAACTCAAGCACGCGATCATGTTCCATCGCATCGCCGTCGGCCTCGATCCCGACTTCGCGTTGCGCGACGTACCCTACGCGCACTACGCTTTCCATCTGCCCAAGGAAACCTGGGCCGACGATGCGCTCTTCCATTTCCTCATCGATCTCAACGGCGCCTTCCATGCTCGCGACTGGCGCGAGTCGAGCTATGTCCCGCTGCGCAAGATTTCCCGCACGGTCGAGCGCGACGAGTTCGGCCATTCCGAGATGGGTTACCACTTTCTCGCCGCGATGTGCGCCGAGCGGCGCGGGCGCGCCCTAGTTCAGGCGCTGCTGCCCAAGTGGTACTCGGCGGCGCTCGACATGTTCGGCCGCTCGGACTCGCCCAACACGCCAAAGTTCATTCAGTGGGGGCTCAAGGGCGTGGGCAACGCCGAGATTCGCGCCGCCTACAAGGAGTACGTCGATCGCAAGCTACTTGCGCTCGGCCTCGACCTTCCCGACGAGCGCCACGGCCGCCGCTTCTTCTAAGGGCGCGCCGCAAAGCTCCATCAGCTCCATTCCCTCGCGCGGAAGTGCGTTGCGAAACTGGCAAACGTGCGGCACGTTTCCACGAGCTCCGGCAAGACCGTGCTCCCCTTCGCTTCAGGGAAGGAGCCGAGGGTCAGGTCGCACAATCGCGATAAGCTCGGATGCTCGATGAGCTCTTCAATCGCCGGGCGCTAATCGTCGTCGGCAAGGGCGGCGTCGGGCGCACTGCGGTCAGCGCGGCGCTGGCACTGGCGCGCGCAAGGCAGGACGCGCGGGTGTTGGCGATGGAGTACGACCGGATGGGGCCGCTGACGGCCGCGCTGGGGCGCGCCAAGCCCAGCCTCGTTCCAGTCGAAGTCGCGCCCCGGCTGTACGCGTTGGTTCTGGACGGCGCGCGCCAGCTCGAGGAGTACCTCGGCACGGTGGTGCCGAACCGCGCGCTGCTGAGGGCGATCGTTCGCAGCCGCGCCTATCGCTACTTCATCGATGCCGCGCCGGGGCTGCGCGAGCTGATTATCATCGGGAAAATCTTCCACGAGCTGGAGCGCCGGCCACCCTCGCCGCCGTGGGACCTGATCGTGCTCGACGCGCCGGCCAGCGGCCAGGCGCTGAGCCTGTTCCGGATGCCGCTTGCGGCGCATCAGACTTTCGGCGGGGGCGTCGTCGGACGCGAAGCGCATAATGTGGCGAGCTTGCTGCGCGACCCGCGCCGCTGCGCCGTGGTGCTGGTAACCGCGCCCGAGCCGTTCGCCGTACGCGAGACCTTGGAAACCTATCACGCGCTGCGCGAGATGGGGCTGACGCTAGGCGCGGTCGTCTTCAACCGCACGCGCGCGCCGCGCTTCGATGCTCCGGCGGCGGCGCGACTGGTGCGGCGGCCGGCGCTGCGCGCCGCGGCGCCACATCTGGACGAGCTCTGCGCGCTGGCGCGCGCCGAGCTCGCGCGCGCGGCCGCGGAACGCCGCGCGATCGCGCTGGTGGCGCGGCGTACCGGCGCGCCAGTGATCCGGCTGGCCGAGTGCGCTGGCGCCGAGGCGGGCGAACTGGTGCGCGCGCTCGCGCGCCAGCTGGTCGCGCCCGCCTCAGCGCCGGGCGCGGGTGGCGCCGGCGCCCGTGCCCGGCGCTGAGGCGCTGGAAACCGCATCGGCCGACCATTACGCTTTAAGCACGCGCCTCGAAGCGGCTGACAAGGCCCTTGTTGGTGCGTGCCTGCGCCGAATTGCCGGCGCGTCCCCGGAGGACCGATGAGCGCAGCTGCAACTCCCGCCGCGGAGGCGAAGAAAAAGTCGCGGCCCCGCGAGCCCTGGATCATCCGAACCTACGCAGGCTTCGGCGACGCCCGCCAGGCCAATCGCCGCTTTCTCGAAAACCTGCGGCAAGGCCAGCGCGGACTCTCGATCGCCTTCGATCTGCCCACCCAGAACGGCTACGACCCTGACGCGCCGGTTGCCGCCGGCGAGGTCGGCAAGGCGGGCGTCTCGATCTGCCACTGGCGCGACATGGAGGACCTGCTCACTGGCATCGACCTTGGCGCGATCAACACCTCGATGACGATCAACGCGACCGCGCCGTTTCTGCTCGCGCTTTACCTGGCGGTCGCCGACAAGCGCGGGGTGCCGTGGAGCGCGCTGCGCGGCACGGTGCAGAACGATTTGCTTAAGGAATTCGTCGCGCGTGGCACCTCGATTTTCCATCCTGAGGTTTCCCTGCGCATCTCGACCGAGCTCATCCGTTTCGCGGTCGAACGGGTGCCCAACTGGAACCCGATCAACTGCTGCGGCTATCACTACATGGAAAGCGGCGCCGGCCCGGCCGAGGAGATCGGCTACACCTTCGGCAACGCGCTGATCATCCTTGATGCGCTGCGTCCGCAGCTCAGCGCCGCGGCCTTCGAGCAGACCGTGCGCCGCATCTCGTTCTTCATCAACAGCGGTCTCGAACTGGTGCCCGAGATTGCCAAGGTGCGGGCCTATTTCAAGCTCTGGCGCGAGCTGTGCCGTGACGAGTACGGAATCGACGGCGTGGCGTTCCGGGCGGGGTGCCAAGTGCGCTCGCTGACGCTGACCGAGCGCCAGCCCGAGCTCAACATCATCCGTATCGCCTACGAGGCGCTGCCGGTGGTGATCTCGGCGGCGGCGCGCGTCAACGCGCTGCAACTGCCGGGCTTTCGCGAGGCGATGGCGCTGCCGGACCAGGCCGAGCAGACGCTCAGCCTGCGCACGCAGCAAATCCTGATGTATGAGACCGGGCTTGCGGAATGGGGCGATATCTTCGAAGGCAGCAAGGTGGTCGAGAAGCTGACCGACGAGACCGCCGCGCGCGCCCGCGCAATTGCGCATACGATGCGCGAGGCGGGCTACGCGCGCGCGATCGCGATGGTTAGCGCGGAGCTGACGCGCCTGCTTGCGGAGCGCCAACAGCGGCTGGAAGCCGGCGAGATCGTTCAGGTCGGCGTCAACGCGTTTCTCGACGAGATCGGCCTGGCGCCGCCCGCCGCGACCGCCGACAGCGGCGCCACGCACGAGACGCTCGAGCGCGAGCGCAAGGAGGCGCTTGCGCGATGGCGCACCGAACGCGACGCCTCGGCGGTCGCCCGCGCACGCGAGGCGCTGGAGCGCGCCGCCGCCGCCGCCGCGGGCATCATGGAGCCGACGCTCGAGCTGGCGCGCGCCGGCGGCACGGTCGGCGAATGGGCCGCCGCGATCGAGCGCGCGACCAACGGCCGCTATACGCCGCCCGTGCTCGACCGCCGCGCCGCGCTGGCCGCACTCGGCGTGCCGCGCGCCCCGCGTCCGATCCGCGTCGCACTCGGCAAGGCCGGTCTTGACGGCCACATCAACGCGGTCAAGCTGCTCGCGCATGCCTGCATGCAGGCAGGGATGGAGGTCATCCTGGCCGGCTTCAAACAGACGCCGGCCCAGATGGTCGAAGCCGCGCTCCAGGAAGACGCCGAGGTGCTCGCGATAAGCTCGCTCGCCGGCGCCCATCTCGCGATCGCCCGCGAGACGCTCGCGATGCTGAAGCGGCGCGGCGCGGGCGACGTCAAGCTGGTGATGGGCGGCATAATTCCGGCCCGCGATTGCCAGGTGCTGTTACAGATGGGCGTGCGCGCGGTGTTCACTCCCAAGGACTCCGACCTGGGCGAAATCGTACGGCGCATTATCGAAATCTGCGCGGGAGTGCCCGGCTAGCTCGCGATACCGGCGAGCGCACGCTGCGACCGGGAGCTTGGGTGAGGGCGCTGCGATGAGAAGCCGACGTCCGGTTTTGATTTGGAGTGTCGTCAGCGCACTGATGGTCGTGGCGGCCGCGGCGCCGGCGGCAGCGGTCGAAGCGCGCCCGTGGCTGTGCCGCGACAAGCCGGTGTTCTCTTCGAATTCGGCGATCAGCTACGGGGTCGCCAACCGCGGGGACCGGCGATGGCGGCTGTTGCTGATGCAGTTTGAGCCGGGCGGCGCGCACGACGGCTTCGCCGTGATCGCCACGCGCGATGTGGCGCCCGCCGCCGCCGTGCGCGGCAGTCTCGCTGCGGGGCGCTATTACGCTGTCGGGATGTACCGCCGGGGCGGGAGATGGATCTGTCCGGGTTACACGCAGGAGAACGAGCAGCCGCCGGCGGGCGCGCTGAGCCAAATCTGTTACGGCGACGACCCTTCGGATTGTCCGCTCACGTTTAGCGTGTTTCCCGCCGCCGGCGCGACCGCGCCGCACTGAATACAGGGCTTCGACGGGATACCTGCCGATGATGCCCGCCGGCCCCGTACTCTGTCGCTATCCCACTCTCGCGCCGGACGTTCGCTGAGCCACAGCCGCAGATCAAAGCGGAGGATAAGAGGCATCGGGGGCGGCCGCTGGACCTGCGCGAGTTTCGTCTGCGGACCGCACGCGGGCCAGGCCGCGAGCGCGTGCGGCAGAGGGTTCAGGGGCCGACCTGGACGCACGCCGACGCGAAGTTGTCGAACTCACGCTGGACCAGGTAGAAATTGCCGTTCCACATCTGGTTGGCGGTGCCTCCGTCCCAGCCGAGGGTGCCGTAGTCGTAGGCACAAAGGTCGCCGATCTCGTTGCCTTGCGCTGTGTACCACGCGTTGAGCAGAGGGTCGGTTATCGCTTCGGTCAACTCGTGACTGACGATCGTCGTCGCGTCGTCCGCGTCGGCGTCAGAATTTGGAGAGGGCACGCTGTTGCTTTGGCAATAGTTGGGATCCGCGTATGGGATGTTGGCATAAATGATTGCGGTGCCTGCCGTTGTCCCGACGTGGCCGTGGTATCCGCAATAGTCGGTGTATGCGCAGTACGTTCCCGAGATGTCAGTGAGACAGGAGCCCTCTCCCAGCGAAGTAAAAAGCATAAACATGTTGGTGAGCCCGACCGGCCACCCCTCGAGCGCGATGATTTTTTTGATCTCGTTGCGGATCTGCTTGTCGCTCAGGCAGTTGCCCGGTGTCACCGCGTCCGAGCATCCTGAGGCAGGATAGGGCGAGGTATCGAGGAATGCGCCTGCGAAGGCTCCGGCGTTATGGATAAACTTTATGGTGGGCGTGAGCTGATAGTACTGGGTATTGTTGTTGTCGATTCCGTGGCCGGGATAGTCGGTGAGAAATCTTCTGATCAGCGACCGATAGGAAGAAGACATGAACGTCGATGTGCCGTCCTGCAACTTCGACGGCAACCAGAAGATTGCGTAGGTTTTTGCCTTGGGCATGATCGGGCCGCCGTTATAGACCAGCGGTCCAGGGTCAGCAAGCAACGGCATCAGCGCCTTTGCGCGGGCCGGCGCCCGAAGGATGTGAACGCGAGATTCGCCGGTATTTATGGTCAGCGGAGACGCGTTTTCCTGGGCGTAGGCTTGCGCTAGCCAAAGCGGAAAAATTACGAGAGCGCCGACCGTAAGAGCTGCCACGACCTTGGTTAGTTTTCCCATCAACCCCCTCCCGTCCATCATCGATGGCTGAAAAGCTTTGTGCGGGACTCTTTACTAGCAGTGGATCCAAGCCGACTTAATTGCGCAATCTCCCCAAAACCTCTCCTTTCTTCTGAATTCTCGCTCTTATAGACGAGCGCACTGTCGACCTCAAGTCTTAGAGGCCACTTGACTGCATAAAAACCGCCTGGTCCGGCAAGCGAACGCCGGAATGCGCCGCCGGCTTCCGTCAGCCAGAGCGACAGTCCCTACAGAGCCTACCCGGTTGGATTTGGAGGATGAGGTTGGAGGCGGCGAGCGGATTCGAACCGCTGAATGGAGGTTTTGCAGACCTCTCCCTTAGCCACTTGGGTACGCCGCCCGGCTGGCACAAATTCTAGCCGAGCGTGAACGGTAACACACGCCGCGTGGGGCGGCAATTTTGCGCAGGCCGCGCAAAGCGTGGCCGGCGCCTCGCCGACGGGCGCTCAACCGCCCGCGGCGGACTTCGCGGCCGGCGCGGGGGCCTGAGCGGGAGCGCTGCCGGGCGGCGCGCCGCCGCTTGCGAGCTTCTGTAGGGCGGCGACGTCAATTTTGGCTTCGGCCTGGTTGGCCACCGCTACCAGCAGCATTGCGTCCGGATGCAGATACTTCTGCGCGACGCGCTGAACGTCGGCCTTGGTGACCCCCTCGATCAGTTTCGGGTAGCGATCGGCGTAGTCGAGGCCCAGGCCGTAGAGCTCGACTTGGAGCATGAAGCTTGCGATCGCGCTCTGGCGGTCGATCTTCAACGGGAAGCTGCCGATCAGGTACTTCTTGGCCGAAGCCAGCTCGGCGTCGCTGACCGGATGCTCCTGGATTTCGCGCAGTTGCGCGAGGATCAGGCGCAACGCCTCGTTGGAGCTGCGGTTTTTGGTCTGGGTGACGACCGTAAACGAGCCCGGGAATTTGCCGGTTTCGAAACTGCTGGATATTCCATAGGCTAGGCCCGCCTTGCTCCGTACGACCTTCATCAGGCGCGAAGCGAAGCCGCCCGCGCCTAGGATGTAGTTCATTACCTGGATGCGGTAGAAGTCCGGATTGGAGCGCGCGATTCCGCCCGCGCCCAAAATGAGCGTTGCCTGGACGATGTTGCGGTTGATCAGCGTCGAATGGATGCCCTGCGGCACGGCCGGTGCGGTCGGCTCGGGCTGCGGCGCTACCGACCCGCTGAGCGCGGCGAATTCGTTCTCCAGCTTGGCCTTGATTTCGTCGGGCTCGACGTCGCCGACCACCGCGATTACCGCGCCGCCCATCTTGTAATGCGAGCGGTAGAACTCGCGCACGTCGGCGGCAGTCAGCCTGGCGACCGACTCGGCCGTGCCCTCGCTCGGATGGCCGTAGGGTGTGTCGCCGAAGAGCGCCTTGCGAAAGGCCACCCCCGCGACGTAGCCGGGCTGCTCCTCGTTAGCCTTGATCGCCGCAACGCGCTCGTCGCGCTTGCGCGTGATCTCGGAATCACGCAGCGCCGGCGCGGTGAGCGCCGCGGCGAGCAGATGGAGGGTCTGACCTTCGTACTTCTTGAGCGAAGTGAAACCGGCTTCGGCGTAATCGGGGCCCGCGCTCACCGAGACCGAGCTGCCCATGAAATCGACTCTCTGGTTGAACTCGGCCGCGCTCAGCTCCTTGGTTCCGAGCGTCAGGCAACTCGCGGTCAGCGCGGCGAGTCCGGCCTTCCCTTCCGGATCGCGCCGCGAGCCGGCGTCAAAGGCGATCTCCATCGTGACCATCGGCAACTGATGCTGCGGCGACACGAGCAGGACCGCGCCGTTTTTGAGTACCGAGCGCTTGATCTCGAGCGCCGCGGCCGGCGCCGCCATCGTCGCCAGGACCATCGCGGCGCCAATCGCCACGCACAGAACGTCTCTCGCCTGCCTCATCGCACCACCCCGCCCGTCATGCGCCAAATCGCGTTCGCCGCGGGCGCGATCGCCAACGTCGAGGGCGCTCGCGCTGCCACCGTCGCGCCCGCCGGCAGCGCCGGCGCGTGATGCACCGGGCCGCCGGGGCCGCCACCGCCCTGCTGATGGGGCAGCACGCCGGTGGGCACCAGCACGCCGAGCGTGCAGTTGCTTTTGACCAGGTACTTCTTTGCCACGCGCTGGACGTCGGCCGCACTGACCTTGTCGATCCCGGCGAGATAACGGTCAACCAGATGGTAGTCGCCCAGCATCTCCCATACCCCGAGCTGGAGCGCCTCGGCGAAGATCGAGTCTTGGCCGAAGACGAAAGCCGCCTGCTCGAGGTTCTTGGCTTTCTGAAGCTCTTCGGCGCCGACCGGCTTGGCCTTCATCTCCTCGACCACGCGGTCGGCCTCGGCGATCGCGTCCTCGGTCTTTACCCCGGGGCGCATCTGCGCGGAGACCCAGAACAGCCCGGGGTCGAACGTAGTCATGTCGTAGCTCGCCGACGCTTCGACCACCATCCGCTTGTCGAGCACCATCGCTTTGTACAGGCGCGAGCTCTTGCCGTCGGAGAGCAGCTCTGAGAGCACTTCGAGCGCGAAGGCGTCCTGTGCGTTGGTGCGATAGTTAGGCACGTGATAGGCCTCGCCGAAGGCCGGCAGGTTGGCGGCGTGGCGCAGCACGATGCGGCGCTCGCCCTGCTGGGGCGGCTCGACCTCGACCACCGGTGGCGGGTTGGGGCCGTTCTTGATCGGGCTAAAGGACTCGGCGACCTGCTTGAGCACCTTGTTGGCGTCGAAGTCGCCGACCACGACGACGAGCGCGTTCTGCGGCGAGTAGTACACCGCGTGGTACTTGAGCGCGTCGTCCAGCGTGAGGCGCTGGATGTCCTGCATCCAGCCGATCACCGGCCAGTGGTAGGGATGCTCGATGAAGGCCTGGGCCTGGGTGACCTCGCCGAGCGCGTCCTCGGGATTGTCGTCGGTGCGCATCCGGCGCTCCTCGGCCACGACCGCGCGTTCGGCGTCGAAGCCCTTGGGAGCGAAATTCGCCATCCGGTCGGCCTCCAGGCCGATCGGTACGTCGAGGTGCTCGTGGTTGATGACCTCGAAGTAGTCAGTGAAATCGGAGCCGGTGAACGCGTTATCCATCCCGCCGTTCTCCTGGATGATGTTGGAGAACTCCTCGGGCCCGTACTTTTTGGTGCCACGGAACATGAGGTGCTCGCACAGATGCGAGATGCCGGTCTTGCCGAACTGCTCGTTGCGCGAGCCGACCCGGTAGAAGACGTTGAAGGTCGCCACCGGCGCTTTGTGATTCTCCAGCACGAGCACGCGCAGCCCGTTGGGGAGGGTTTGGCTCTTGACCGCTTCGCTGATTCCGGCGCGGGCGCCGCTTGCAAGGCCGAGCCACAGCAGGGCGGCGAGCGCCAGGCTCAGCGCCGGGCGCGGCGAACGACGACGATTTACGCTGTGCATGATCTCTAGCAGTTAAGACCCGGCCCGGCGCGCGGTCAAGCGACGGTTGGCCGGTCGTCGCATCGCTCTCGATGACACGCGCGGTTGTTCCCGCGCCGCGTCCGCCGCGTAACCCAAATTGCATCGCAGGTGCGGGATTTGTAAGAATGGCCGGTAAGCCGATGGCCGACACGCCGTCTCAGGACCGCCCGCACGCGCTGCACGAAATCAAGGGCGTACTGACGAAGTTCATGCGGATGCTCCATCCGCAGGAGTTTCGTCTCGACTCGATCGCCAATTGCGGCCCGATGCTGGCTTTTCATTATCCGCTGCTCGCCGGCGAGATGATTCATCTGCCCGAGCAGGTGGAAGCGCTCGCGCCGCCGGCATCGGCCTACGACTACTATTTCGTGATCGCCGCGCATCTTGCCGGCCGCCACGAATTCGGGACTTTCAACCTGCGCCTGGCCGACCTCTCCGGCTTCGAAGACCGCGGCGAGACCGGCGTGGAGGCGATCGAGAGCTTTGTCGGCGCCTTTGCCGACCCGACGCTGGGCGGCGCGCTGATGCGGCTGTGCGAGGCGGTGCGGGTCGATGCCGAGCTGGCGCGCCGCTATCGCGGGCTTGCCCCGCGGGTCGCCCGGCTCAATCGCGCGCTGGCCGAGCGATTGAGCCCGCGCGCGCTGAGCACGATACTGGTGCGGGCGGCGCTCGGCTTCGAGGATGCCGGTGAGGATCCTTCGGCGATGGCCTTCGCCGCGCATGCGGCCGAATTTTTCACCCCGCTGCGCGCTGCCGGCGCCGACGTCGTGACGAGCGCGCGCCAGGCCGCCGCGCTCTACCAGTGGCTCCAGGATCTGATTGAGGCCGCCCGCCGCACGGGCGCCGCCGAGGGCCTCGACGGCGAGGCCGACGCGTTGCGCAACGACCTTATCGGCAGCCTCGAAAGCGCCGACGGCCAGGGCGAGGGCGAGGGCAGCAGCGAAGGCGAGGGCGAGGGCGAGACCAATCAGAACGTGCGGATGGAGGCTGCGGGGCGTCCGTCCAAGGGGCGCGGCGGCCGTCCGCTGTCGCCCGAGGAAATCCGCAAACTGCTCGAGCAGGGCGCGCAAATCAAGCCGGCGGAGGGCGAGGGCGAGGCCGACGGCGAGGGCATGTACCTCACCCAGCTTACCGGCAAGCAGGCGCAGGACCTCGAACAACTGCGCGAGCAGCTCGGCGAGATCGGGCCGCTGTCAAACCACGGGCGGCTGGTCCTGATGCACGGGCGCGGGCAGGATTCCTACTACGCTTACGACGAGTGGGACTACGTGCTCGCCGATTACCGGCGCAACTGGTGCCGGCTGCGCGAGGTCCAGCTCAGCGGCGACGACAGCGATTTCTTTGCCCAGACCCTGGCGCGCTACTCCGATCTGCTGCCCCAGGTGCGCCGCCACTTCCAGCGCATCCGCCCGGCCTCCTACCGCATGGTGCGCGGGCTGGAAGACGGCGAGGAGCTCGATCTCGAGCGGCTGGTCGAGACGCGGGTGGCGCGGCTGATGGGTGAAAGCCCCGATCCGCGCGTCTATCGCGCGCGCAAGAAGGAGTCGCGCGACGTCGCTACGCTCTTCCTGCTCGACATGTCGGCCTCCACCGACGAGCCCATCCATCGCGAGACCCGCAAGGCCGGCGCCGCGGGCGACGATGACACCGACGACTGGATGAAGGTCTGGCAGCGCCGCCCGCAACAAAGCCAGCGCCCGCGCCGGATCATCGACGTCAACAAGGAGGCGCTGGTTATTATGGCCGAGGCGCTCGAGGAGATCGGCGACGCCTACGCGATCATGGGCTTCTCTGGCCACGGCCGCGACAACGTCGAGTTCTACGTCATCAAGGAGTTCGGCCAGGAGCTGAGCGATGAGGTCAAGGCGCGGGTCGGCGCGGTCGAGCCCAAGCGCTCGACCCGGATGGGCGCGGCGATCCGGCACGTGCGTGAGAAGTTCAAGGACGTCAGCTCGCGCGCCAAGCACGTCATCCTGCTGAGCGACGGCTTCCCCCAGGACTTCGATTACGGCCACGACCGCCGCTCCAACGCCTACGGCATCCAGGACACGATGGTGGCGCTCAAGGAGCTCGAGATGGCGGGTGTGCTGCCGTTCTGCATCACGGTCGATCGCACCGGCCACGACTACCTGCGCCAGATGTGCTCGGCCTCGCGCTATCTCGTGATCGAGGACATCGCGGCGCTCCCGCGCCAGTTGCCGAAAATTTACGAACAGGTCGTCCGCTGGTAGGCGCACGCTGGCTGCGCCTTCACACCCACCAGCTTCGTTCATACTCACCGGCTTATCGATCCTTGTAATCGCGCGACGCATCTGCGATCACCGGGGGCGAGGACGACGCTGATGGCCAAGGTGATGATCGAAGCCGCAATCAACGGCAACGCGATGCGCACGCTCAACCCCAACATCGCGTACAGCGCCGAGGAGATCGCTGCCGACGCGGTAGCGACCTGTCGCGCCGGCGCCGCGCTTATCCACTTCCACGTGCGCGATCCGCAAAACGGCCGCTGGGTGCACGACGTTGCCTACTACGCCGAGGTCTATCGGCGCGCGCGAGAGGAGTGCGAGGCGCTCCTGTGGCCGACCTTTCCGCTCGACGGCGAGCCCGCGGCGCGCGTGCGCCACTTCGTCGAACTTTCCAGGGATCCGGCGACCAGGCCCGACCTCGGCGGCGCCGACATGGGCTCGGTCAACCTCGCCAGCTACGACCCGCAAACCAAAAAGCTCTCCCGCGGCGGGCTCATCTACTGCAACTCCTACGACACCTGCCGTTTCTTTCTGGAAACGATGCGCGAACTCGGGCTGCGGCCGACGTTGCAGATTTTCGATCCCAGCTTTCTGCGCGCGGCGCTCGTTTTTCTCGACCAGGGCCTGCTCAGCGAGCCGCTGCTACTGAAGTTCTACCTCGGCGGAGCCGAATTGCCGTTCGGCCTGCCGCCGACGCTCAAGAGCCTCGAGGCGTATCTCGACATGCTGCGCGGGGTGCGCTGCAACTGGTTCGCGGCGACGCTGGGCGGCGACAATCTGCCGATGGTGCCGCTCATCGTGAGCCTGGGTGGCCACGTGCGCGTGGGCCTGGAGGATTTTCAGTACGCACGCGCCGGCCGCCTCAGCAATCCCGCCCTGGTCGAGCGCGCTGCGGCGACGATCCGTGCCATGGGCCACGAGGTTGCCACTCCAGCCGAGGCGCGCCGGATGCTCGAGGTGTAAGCGCGCACCGCCTGCCTTGGCCAGGAAAAGGAAGCAAGCCAAACCGCCGCCACTGAGCGATGCGCAGCGCGCCGCGCTCGCGGGCATCCGGCGGCGGCGGCGATGGTTCTGGGGATGGGCGGTTTCCTATCTGCCGGTCGGCTACGTTCTGATGCGCGGGAAGTGGCAGGCCGCTTTCGCCGGCTTCGTCGTGGTCTGGACCGCGGCGTTGGCTTTTTCGGTGATTCGCCTGCGCGCGGCGCGCTGTCCGCGATGCGGCGCGCCGTTTCATGCAAAGCGCAGCGAGCGCGGGTGGACGCTCGGGATGACGCTCGGCCGCCGATGCCTTAGCTGCGGACTTGAACTCGGCGCCGGCCGCACTGCGACTCGCGCCTGAGCGCTCAGTGCTTACGCGCCCGGGCCATCAGACGCGCGCGCAGCTTGGCGTCGGCGGCCACGTCGATCGCCGTCCATGCCATCGCGAGCGCACCGTCGAATACCGCACGATCGGCGGCCTCGGTCACGCAGCAGGCGGCGAACTCGGGCTGATGGTTGACCGCGGGCAGCGAGCTGATGCCGATCACCGGATGGATGGTCGGGAAGACCAACGATACGTTGCCCATATCGGTCGAGCCGGCGGCGCGCCCGATGTCGGCGTTGGGCGCCAGGAAAAAGCGGCCGAGCGCCTCGCCATTGCGCTGGTAGATCGCCGCCAGCTCCTCGTCGCTGACCAGGTTGGCGTACGGCTTGCTGCCGCCGACGATCTCGAGCCGGGCGCCGGTGGCGAGCGCGCCTGCCTCGAAGCATCGTTGCACTCGTTCGCGGATATGCTCCATCTCGTCGAGGTCGCGCGCGCGCACGATGTAGCGCGCGGTGGTATGCGCGGGGACCACGTTGGGCGCGTCACCGCCCTTGGTGACGATGCCGTGGATACGGTCGGTGGTGCGGATGTGCTGGCGGAGCAGCCCGAGAGCGACCTGCGCCACCACCAGCGCGTCGGCGGCGTTGATCCCGCGCTCGGGAAAAGCCGAGGCGTGCGCCTCCTTGCCCGTATAGGTGATGTCGAGCTGCGAGAGCGCGACGAACGGCGGGATCGCCATGTCGACCGGCGCCGGATGAACCATCATCGCGAAGTGCGTGCCGTCAAACGCGCCGCGCTCGAGCAGCAGCACCTTGCCCGGGCTGTCGCCGACCTCTTCGGCGGGGGTGCCGAGCACCGTCACGCTCAGGCCGAGGTCGTCGGCGGCCTTGGCCAGCGCGATGCCCGCTCCGGCCGCCATCGCGGCAATCATATTGTGCCCGCAGGCGTGGCCGATCGCGGGCAGACAGTCGTACTCGGCGCAGATCGTGACATGCAGCGGGCCCGAGCCGGCGCGCGCCACGAAGGCGGTCGGCAGTTGACAGATTCCGCGCTCGACCGCGAAGCCGGCGCCGTCGAGGGTCTCGCACAGCCATCCACACGCGCGCTCCTCTTCGAAACCGAGCTCGGGATGGGCGTGGATGCGGTGGCTGAGGTCAACCAGTGCCTGGCGATGCCGTTCCAGTGTCTGGCGCGCTACGTCCTTGGCGTTCATGCAGTCCCCCCCTTGTCGCTCGACGCAAACCGGACGCTAATGGCGGCCGGCGCTTCGGGTCTATGGATCGCGATCCGGAACGCGTAGGTCCTTTCCGGTCATCTCGGCCGGCGCGGCGATTTCCAGGATGCCGAGCAGGGTCGGCGCAACGTCGGCCAGCGTGCCGTGTCTGAGGCCACCCTTGTAGGCGGGGTCGGCGAGGATCAGCGGTACGGGGAAGGTTGTGTGCGCGGTATGCGCCTGACGGGTCGCCGGGTCCGCCATGAACTCGGCGTTGCCGTGGTCGGCGGTGATGAGCGCGACGCCGCGCGCGCGCTCGACCGCCTCTACCACAACGCCCAGCGCGGCGTCGGTCGCCTCGACCGCCTTGACCGTGGCGTCGAAGTTACCAGTGTGACCAACCATGTCGGGGTTGGCGAAGTTGATCACGATAACGCCGAAGTTGCCACCCGCCACCTCCGCCGCCGCGCGCTCGGCGATCTTCGCCGCTTGCATCGCGGGTTCGAGGTCGTAGGTGGCGACCTTGGAGGACGGGATCAGCACGCGCTCCTCGAGCGGGAACGGCTTCTCGACGCCGCCGTTGAGGAAGTAGGTTACGTGCGCGTACTTCTCGGTCTCTGCGATGCGCAGGTTGCGCACGCCCGCGCGCGCGAGCACTTCGCCCAGCGAATTGCGCACGTCCTCGGGCGGAAAAGCCAGCGGCAAGCCGAAGGTGCGATCGTACTCGGTCATGCAGACGTAGCCGATCCGCGGGAAACGCGAGCGCTTGAAGCCGCTGAAGTCGTCGAGCGCCAGCGCCGCGGTGAGCTGGCGCGCGCGGTCGGCGCGGAAGTTGAAACATACGACCTGGTCGCCGTCGTCAAGCGGCGCGCCGCCCGCGATTACGCGCGGCTCGACGAATTCGTCGGATTGGTCCGCGGCGTAGGCGTGCTCGAGCGCCGCGCGCGCGTCGCGTTCGGCAATTCCCTCGCCCAGCACAATCGCGCGCCAGGCGCGCTCCGTGCGTTCCCATCGCTTGTCGCGGTCCATCGCGTAGTAGCGCCCGCTGACCGTCGCCACCCGGCCGCATCCGAGGCGCTTCAGCTCGGCCTCAAGCGCATTGATAAACGGCAGCGCCGAGCGCGGCGGCTTGTCGCGCCCGTCGAGCACCGCGTGGACCGCGATACGGCGCAAGCCTTCGCGCGCCGCCAGGCGCAGCAGGGCGAGCAGGTGATCGATATGGCTGTGCACGCTGCCGTCGGACAGCAGGCCCCATACGTGGAGCGTGCGGCGGGCGTCGCGCGCCCGATGAATCGCGCCGAGCAGCGCCTCATTGCGCGCGAAGGCGCCGGTCTCGATCGCCTTCGTGATTCGCATCACGTCCTGGTAGATCACGCGGCCGGCCCCAATCGTCAGATGGCCGACCTCGGAGTTGCCCATCACGCCCGGCGCAAGTCCGACCGCCTCGCCCGAGGCGTCGAGTTCGGAGTGCGCACGGGAGCGCCACAGGCGATCCATGGTAGGCGTGTGTGCGGCGGCGATCGCGTTGGCCTCGCGTTCGGGGCGCAGGCCCCAGCCGTCGAAGATCACCAGGACAGCAACCGGCGGCCGGCTCATCGCGCGCCCCTGCCGCGGCTCATCGCCGCCGCGCCCGGATAGACCGCGCGGGTGCCGAGCTCCTCGGCGATGCGCAACAGGCGGTTGTACTTGGCGGTGCGCTCGCCGCGGCTCATCGAGCCCGTCTTGATCTGGCCAACGCCGGTGGCCACCGCAAGGTCAGCGATGGTCGTGTCCTCGGTCTCTCCCGAGCGATGAGAGACGACCGAGGTGTAGCCAGCCGCGCGGGCCATCTCGATCGTCTCGAGCGTCTCGCTCAGCGTGCCGATCTGGTTGAGCTTGATCAGGATCGAATTGCCGACCCGCTCGCGGATGCCGCGTTCGAGCCGCCGCGGGTTGGTCACGAACAGGTCGTCGCCGACGAGCTGAACGCGCTCGCCCAGCGCGCGTGTCAGAAACTGCCAGCCCGCCCAGTCGTCCTCGGCCAGGCCGTCCTCGATCGAGACGATCGGGTAACGGTCGAGCCAGTCGGCCCAGAAGCGCACCATCTGCTCGGCGTCGCGCGCGCGCTTGTCCGAGCGGGCGAAGACGTAGCGGCCGTCCTCGCAGAACTCGCTCGAAGCCGGATCGAGCGCGAGGGCGACGTCGGCGCCCGGGCGATAGCCGGCCTTGGCGATCGCTTCGAGAATGACCTCGATCGGCTCCTCGTTGCTGCGCAGGTTGGGGGCGAAGCCGCCTTCGTCGCCGACGTTGGTTGAATGGCCGCGCCGCCGGAGCACGCCGGCGAGCGCGTGAAACACCTCGGCGCCCATCCGGACCGCCTCGGCGAACGACGGCGCACCGAGCGGGACAATCATGAACTCCTGCATGTCCACGCTGGAGTCGGCGTGCTTGCCGCCGTTGAGCACGTTCATCATTGGGACAGGCATCACACTCGCGTTGGGGTTGAGATAGCGATAGAGGGGGAGACCGGCGGCGGCCGCCGCCGCATGCGCGGCCGCGAGCGAAACGCCGAGCATCGCGTTGGCGCCGAGTTTGGCTTTATTCTCGGTCCCGTCGAGCGCGATCAGCCGCTCGTCGAGCGCGCGCTGTGCCACGGCGTCCGCGCCGCGCAGCGCTGCCGCGATAGGCCCGTTGACGTTGGCGACCGCGCGCGTCACGCCCTTGCCGCCGAAGCGGCGGGGGTCGCCGTCCCGCAGCTCGAGCGCTTCGTGCACCCCGGTCGAAGCGCCCGAGGGCACCGCCGCACGCCCCAGCGCGCCGCACTCCAGCCGCACGTCGACCTCGACCGTGGGGTTGCCGCGCGAGTCGATGATCTCGCGCGCGCGGATATCAGAGATCGTGGTTGAAGACATCGCGAAAGCCTCAGTCAAAACAAAGCAGGAAACGCAATGGTGCGAAAGCTTTTTGCGGCCACAGCAGGCCCGCTCGACGCGCGCGGACCGGTTCTCCGCGGCGAGTGCGGCATTGCGTGCGATTGACTTTCGCGAAGTTCGAAGCGGCCTATGCTGCGCGCCGCACGTCCGTGGCCAGCACGCGCTCGGCCACCGGCGTGAACATCGCTGCGAACACGCCCTGAATGTCGATCGCGTCGCTGATGAGCATCTCGGTGGTGCCGGCGCGCTGGCGCAGCGCGTCGATGCTGGCCTGGATGTCGTCAGTTTCGATCTCGTACAGCGCCAGATAGCGATGCGGCCGGGGAGCGTCGTTGAGCTGCGGTCCCGCCAGCTTGAAGCGCTGCGCGGCGACGAAGCCGGGCACCCGGAGCACGTCGGGTACGTGCATCTTGTCGTACCACTCGTTGAACTCGGCTTCTTTACCTGTGGTGGGATTGCTCAGGACGACCAAGGTGTACTTCGCCATCGGACGATATCCCCCTCCTTAAAGACTCCAAGACGCCAGGCACTACCTTGTCGAAGCGCGATTCTACGCTCCATTACGGCGCATGTCTATGCGCATTGTATCCCAAATTAGACAAAAATTCCGGTTAATTAAATTGAATGGACTGGTCGCGACGCTCAGAGGTTCCGGTCAGACCGCGCCTTGCTCGCGCAGCGCGGCGATTTCCTCCCAGGTGTAGCCGAACTCGAGCAGGATCTCTTCGGTATGTTGCCCCATCTCGGGCGGCGGCGGCGATTCGGCGCGTACCTCGCCGTTGAAGCTGATGGGCGTGCCGGAGACGAGCACGCGTCCGGCGGTCGGATGGTCGAGTTCCTGGATATAGCCGTTGACGCGCGCCTGTTCGTTTTTCAACAACATCTGATAGTCGGCGACCTCGGTGACCAGGATGTCGATCGCGGTGAGCGTATCGAGCCACTCCTTGGTCGTCCTGGTCGGGAAGATCGCGTCGAGCACTTCGATCATCTTCCAGCCGTGAAAGTTGCGCGTCGGGTTGTCGAACTGGGGGTCGTTTTCGAGATGCTGGATTCCGAGCGCGCGGCAGAAATTTGGCCAGCGCTTGTCATCAACGCCGGCGATGCAGATCCATCCGTCCTTGGTTCGGTAGGCGCCCCATACCCCGTGCAGGAACTGATGGCCGCGGCCGGCACGCAAGGTGTCCTTGCCGCTCATCGAGACGAAGTCCAGCTCGAAGCCCTGCATCGCGATGAGCGTGCCGAAGATCGAGGCGTCCACCCGCTGGCCTTTGCCCGTGCGCTCGCGCGCGAAGAGCGCGCCGAGCACGCCTGCGGCCAGGCTCATCGCGCCCGAATGGTCGGCGATCGCGATTCCCGCCGCCAGCGGTGGATCGTCGGGCATCCCGGTCTTCGCCATCAGGCCGCTCGCCGCCTGCGCCAGCGTGTCGCGGCTCGGCCGTCCGACCCACGGCCCCTTGGGTCCCCACGAGCTCGCCTGGGCGTAGACGATCTTCGGGTTGTCCTTGAGCAGGTCTTCGAAGCCGAGGCCGAGCCGATCGAGCACACCTGGGCGGTAGTTGGTGAGGATCACGTCGCACGACCTGGCCATCCGATGGATCAGCGCGACGCCACCGGGCTTCTTGAGATCGACGGTGATGCTGCGCTTACCGCGGTTCATGGCGGTGAAGTAAAACGACACCTCGGGGTTCTTCGCCTCGGGTCCGCCGATGAGTCCGCAGGTCAGCCAGCGGCTGAGGTCGCCGGTCTCGCGGTTTTCGATTTTGATCACGTCGGCGCCCATGTCGGCGAGCACCAGGGCGGCGAACGGCCCCTGGATCTCCTGTCCGATCTCAATCACCTTGATGCCTTCCAGCGGTTTGCTCATCGCGATGCGACTCCCGTTGTATGGTCTTGGCGGCGGCGCCCGCGCGCGGAGGGGCGCGGCGCATTATCATGTGGGCCGCGCGCAATCTCAAGCGCGCGTTCACGCCCCGACTATAGCGCGGATCGCGCAGATGTAGAGCGGCTTGGTGATCGCGCCGGCGCGCGGCTAAGCTGCCATCCGCGATGGAGCCGAGCATCTACGCCTACCCCGCGATCTTCCGCCGCGTGCACATGGAACGGCCCGGCGAGATTGCCGCCGAGGTTGGCTTTCTCAAGGCGGTCTGGCGCCGCCATCTGCGCCGCCCCGTGCGCCGGGTGCTCGACGTCGCCTGCGGCGACTCGCCGCACGGTCTGATCCTGGCGCGCGAGGGGGTGGCGGTCGCTGGAATCGATCGCTCGCCGACGATGGTCGCGGCGGGGCGCAGAGCAGCGGCGCGCGAGGGCGTGGCGCTGCGCTTCTATCGCCGTTCGATCGAGCGCTTCACGCTCCCGGAGCGCCCGTTCGACGCCGCCTTCTTCATGTCCGAGACATTTCCGATCATGACCGACAATCGCGCGCTGCTCTCCCATCTGGCCTCGGTTGGCCGGCTGCTCAGGCGCGGCGCGCTCTACTGCGTGGATATCGACCGCCACGACGGCGTGGACGTGATCGCCAGGCGCCGGCTGTGGCGCCGGCGCCGCGTGCGGGTCGATTCAACCCGGGTGGACGTGCGCGAGTATCATCGCCCGATCGCATGGTACTCCGGGATGCATTCGATCTACGAACTCGAGTGCACGATACGGTTTCCCAGGCGCGGGGCGGTCGTCACCCGCGACGTCGTGCCCGTGCGCTACACGCTGCCGTGCCTGCTCGAACTCGCCGCGCTCGCCTCGGGCTATTTCGAGATGGTCGCCGCGTACGCCGACCTGTCGTTTACCCGGCCGATGGAACGATGCTACGGGCGCTGGCTCGGCGTGCTGCGCCGCAAGTAGCGACCGATTTGTCACTTTGAGCAGCAAGTAAAATGCAGCTCCCCTTCCCTTCAAGGAGATGGGGGTGAGTGGCCAGGTCTGGATCAGGCGCTCGACAGGAGGGGCTTTTGGTGGGAGTTTCGGCGCCGCCCCCGCTTGACGCGCCGCCATCCGCGATAGTGTGATGCTCGCGATGGCGACGCGCGAAGCCGACAGGCTGCGGATGTTGACCGCCGACGAAGCCGCCGCGCAGCTCGGGGTCAAGCTCGGCACGCTTTACGCCTACGTCAGCCGCGGATGGCTGCGCAGCTATCGCCGCCGCGTCGGCCGCCAGGCACTCTACCGCCGCGACGAGATCCTTGCCTTGCGCGACCTTGCCACCGCCGAGCGCGGCCGCCGCGGACGCAGCCTGCCCGACGCCAGCTCGTGGGTGACCGTGGCCCAGCCCCCGTCCGCCGACGGCTCGGCCTACGGCGTGATCGTCGCCGAGTCGGCGGTCAGCTCGATCATCGAGGGGCGCATCGCCTACCGCGGCTATCCGATCGAAGAGCTGGTCGGGCGCGCAAGCTTCGAGGAGATCTGCCTGCTGCTATGGAACGGCGAGCGGCCGTCGGCGAGCGCGGTCGCCGCGTTGCGCCAGGTGATCGCGCGCGCCGAGGCGCCCGACAAGGTTGCCGCCGCGCTCCGCGCGGTCGGCGACGAAGCGCCGCCGCTTTTGCGTCTTGCGGTCGCGATGCCCGCGCTTGCCGCACGCGAGCGCCAGCGTCAGGCGCGCCCGACGCTGGAGCAGGGCACGCGGATCATGGGCGTGCTGCCGCTGGCGCTCGCGCGCGGCCGCGCGCCTTATGCCAACGGCGGCGGGATGGCGGCGCGGCTGGCGGGTGTGGGCCTGCGCGCGCCCGGCGCAGAGTGGGAGATCGCAAGTCTCGACCGCATCCTGGTCGCCTGCGCCGAGCACGAGCTCAACGCCTCGACCTTCGCCGCGCGCGTGGTTGCCTCCACCGGCGCGGATTTGTACGCCTCGGTGCTCGCCGCGCTGTGCTCGCTGTCGGGGCCGATTCATGGCGGCGCGTGCGATCGGATCGAGCAGATGTTTGCCCAGCTCGACGCCGGGATGCACCTGGACGAGTGCCTGGCCGGTTTCAGTGTCAAATGGCGCCTGCCGCCGGGATTCGGGCATGCGATTTATCCCGCCGGCGATCCGCGCGCGGTGCTGCTCAAGAAGGAGGCGGCGGAAATTGCGCGCAGGCGCGGACGGCGTCTATTCGAGAGCGCGCTGCGCGTCGAGGAGACGGTGTGGCGGCGCGAGCGACTGCGCCCCAACCTGGATTTTTATCTCACTGTGTGTGCGCGGATGCTGGGTTTTCCCCGCGGGCTGCCGGCGGCGATCTTCGCGATCGGGCGCAGCGCCGGATGGATCGCGCACAGCCTCGAGCAATACGCGGACAACCGCCTCATCCGCCCACGCATGCGCTACCGCGGCGTCCCCATCCGCCACTGGAGCTGACCGCCGCGCGTATCGAGTTTCCCGTTTTCCGTCATCCCGAGCGAAGCAAAGGATCTCGCGTGGCCTCCGAGGCCGCGCGATGTTTTTTTCGGCCTCACCCATGGCTGGGCGAGGGCGCAGAGCGTTGGCAAGCGAGTTCTCGCCGCTGTCGGCTTTGACGGGCGCGGGCGGACGGTCGTATTAAAGAGAAACGGCGGAGGTGCCATCCCAATGAAAGCGATCGCCAAGACCCGGCCGGCGCCGGGCGCCGAACTCATTGATACGCCCGTGCCCCATCCAGGCGAAGGCGAGCTGCTGGTCAAGGTCGCGGCGTGCGGGATTTGCGGCTCCGACCTCCATATCTACGAGTGGGAGCTGGGTGCCGAACGCGCGGTGCAAAGCCTGCCCGCAGTGCTCGGCCATGAGCCGGCGGGCGAGGTGGTCGAGGTCGGTCCGCGCGTCAGCGGCTTCAAGGTCGGCGACCACGTCGCGCTCGATCCCTTCGGCCAGTGCGGACGCTGCGCGCATTGCAGCGCCGGGCGCTACAACTTCTGCGACCATCCGACCCGGCTGTCGGGCGCGTTTGCCGAATACTGCATCGCGCCGGTCGCCAACTCATGGGTGGTGCCGAAATCGATGGACCTCGAGACTGCGGCGATACTTGAGCCGTTCGGCACCGGCGTCCATGCGGTCGAGCTCTCGGGCCTGTGCGCGGGCGACAGCGCGGTTATCGAGGGGCCGGGTCCGATCGGGCTGAGCGCCGCGCTTTCGGCGCGCGCGCTGGGCGTCACGTCGATCGTGATAACCGGCCTCGCCGTCGACGCCGAGCGGCTGGAGCTGGCGCGTCGGATGGGCTTTCGCACGGTGTGCGCGAGCGACCGCGACTGGATCGAGCAAGTGCGCGCGCTGATGCCGGCGGGCGGCGCCGACGCTGTCTTCGATGCCTCGGGCGCGCTCGACTCGGCGCGCCAGCTCCTGCGCAAGGGCGGCAACCTGGTCCAGCTTGGATGGCCGGCGCGCGACGTAAGCGGCACCGAGCTGCGCTCGCTCTTCTTCCACGGCGTGACGATCATCCCGTCGCGCGTGCGCACGCCGGAGACCTGGCGGCGGACGATCGCGATGGTGGCCTCGGGCGCGGTCGATCTTAAGCCGATGGTGACCCATCGCTATGATCTCGACCACGGGCTGGAGGCGTTCGAGCTGCTCAAGGCGCGCCAGGGGGTCAAGGCGCTGATCATGCCGCAGGCTTGAGACCGGCGCGCGGGGTGTGCGCGCGGCTTAAAGTTTTACTTGAGAATTGCGAGGTGATGGGCCATGAAAGACGGATTCCGCATCGTCGACGTCGACTCCCACATGATGGAGCCGGACTGGCTGTGGGAGAAGCATATCGAGGACCGCTACAAGAGCGCGGCGCCGAAGATCGGCGTGGCGCCAGACTCCGGGCGGCGCACCTTCCTAGTCGAAGGCGAGCCGTTCACCCGCGAGAAGGGCAAGTACCCGATGGCGGCGCCGGCGTTTCTGAAGGCCGTCGCCAAGGCGATGGAGCGCTTCAAGCGCGCCTCGAGCACCGGCTTTAGCCCGGCGAGCCGGCTGCAGGACATGGACGAGCAGGGCGTCGACGTGCAAATTCTCTATCCGACCTTCGCCGGTCAGATGCTCGGTAAGCGCTTCAACGACGCCGAGCTGCTCGCGGCCTGCTGCCGCGCCTACAACAACTGGGCCGCCGACTACGCTGCAGCCGACGCCAAGCGGCTGCGTTTTGCCGCGATCTTGCCCATGCAGGACGTGGACAAGGCGGTGGTCGAGGCGCAGCGCGCGGCCAAACTCGGCGCGGTCAGCTTTTATGTGCGGCCTAATCCGGTGGCTGGCTACTCAATCTTCGACGACTACTACGTACCGCTGTGGGCCGAGGTCGAAAAGCTCGGCCTGCCGATCTCGACTCATGACTCGGCCTCGTCCTCGGTGCCGTCGTTCGGCGACCGGATGAACACGCACGTCAGCGGGCACATTCTGTCGCATCCGTTTGAGGCGATGGCCGCGATGGCGGGGCTAATCTGGTACGGCGTGCTGGAGAAGCTGCCCAAGCTCAAGGTCGTGCACGTCGAGGCTGACGCGGGATGGGTGCCGTACTGGTTGCAGCGGATGGAGCAGCACTGGAGCTACAGCGGCAACGCCGAGCACGAGTACCTGACCAAGCGGCCGACCGAATATTTCAAGAGCAACTTCTGGGTCGCCTTTCGCGGCGACGAGCCGACGATGAAGGCGGCGGTCGAGCTGGTCGGCGACGACAACTTCCTGTGGGATACCGACTATCCCCATCCTGACGGCACTTTCCCGTGGGGGATCGAGGCGATGATCAGGCAGCCCATAAGCGCGGCGAGCAAGCGCAAGATCCTGTGGGACAACGCCGCGCGCGCTTTCAACCTCAACTGAGGCAGCACCCCGCCGCGCGCGACTGGGCCGCCCGGCGAGCGAGGTAATCCGGGGATGGACTTCGAGTACACGCCCGAGCAGGAAGCCTTCCGCAAGGAAGTCCGCCAGTGGCTTGCGGCCAATCTGCCGTCCGAGCTGTGCGTGGACGACGCTATGGACGAGCGAATCGCGCCCAATCGCGAGATCTTCGAGAAGCGCCGCGCATGGCAGGCCAAGCTGAACGCGGCCGGCTACGTCGGGCTCTTCTGGCCAAAGGAGTACGGCGGGCGCGCGGCGCCTCTGATGGAACAGATCATCTTCGACGAGGAGTATTTCCGCGCGCGCGCTCCCATTCTGCCCGGCTACTCGGGAGTGGGGCTGCTCGGGCCGACCCTGATGTACTGGGGCACCGATGAGCAGAAGAAATACTATCTGCCACGTATCCTCAGCGGCGAGGACATCTGGTGCCAGGGCTACTCCGAACCCGGCGCGGGCTCCGACCTCGCCGGGCTCCAGACCCGCGCCGCCGACCACGGCGACTACTTCGTCGTCAACGGGCAGAAGGTATGGACCTCAGGCGCGCAATACGCCGACCGCATCTTCATGCTCGTGCGCACCGATCCCGAGGCGCCCAAGCACAAGGGCATCAGCTACCTTCTGGTGGACATGCGCAGCCCCGGTATCGAGGTGCGCCCGCTGGTCCTGATGACCGGCCATCGTCACTTCAACGAGGTCTTTTTCGACAACGTCCAGGTGCCCAAGCAGAACCTGGTCGGCCCGCAGAACGAGGGATGGAAGGTCGCGATCACCACGCTCGGCTTTGAACGCGGGATCGCGGGCGGCGGCGGCCATGCAGCGCAGGTGCGCCGGCTTGCCGAGCTGGCGCGCGCGGTCCGGATCGACGGCCGTCCGGCGTGGGAGCAGGGATGGGTGCGCCAGCGTCTGGCCGAGTTTATGAGCGAGTGCGAGGCGCTCAAGTACACCCGGCTGCGCTCGCTCACCCGCCGGCTCAAGGGATTGCCGCCGGGGCCCGAAGGCTCGGTGCTCAAGCTGGCGGGCTCGGAGCTGGGGGTGGCGATCGCGCGCTTTGCGAGCGAACTGCTCGGCCATCATGCGCTGTTGGCGGAACCGAGCGGCGTGGTGCCCGACGCGCCACGCTGGCTCAACCGGGTCCTCAACTCGCGCCAGTACACGATCGCGGGCGGGACCAGCGAGATTCAGCGCAACATCCTCGGCGAGCGCCAGCTCGGCCTGCCCAAAGGCTGAGCGTCAAGGCGCAAAACCGCCGCTGCCGCGAATAAATCGAGCAGACGTTCACCACTTCGCGTGTCGGCAGTTCATCCTTGCCGGCGCTTCAAGTACCCGCCGGTGGGAGCGTAATCGTTACTGGAGGGCGATGCGGGAAGGCCTTGTCGTAATAGAGCTTAAGCTCGCGCACTGCCTCCTCGTTTCGATGCAGTTTCATGTCCACCGCCGCCAGCGCGAAGTGAATCGCCGCGTCATCCGGAGCAAGAGCAGCGGCGGCCTTCAACTGGCGCGAGGCCGCCTGGAAGTCGCCTGCGCCCATCAGCGCGCCAACCAGTGACAATCGGTTGCGCGCCGATAGCGGAGCGTTCTCGACCGCGCGGGTAAACGCGCTGACGTTATCGTGCCACACCGGCTGCACGCGCCATAATGCGATCGCATTGGCCGCGGCGAGCGCCGCGACCGTTCCGGCCACAGCCCGTTTACGCACAATACCACCGCCCGCGTAGCTGAAGGCGAGGTCCGCGATCAGCAGGCAAAAAGCGAATGAGGCAAGGTAGTCGTAGCGGTCGAAAACCAGACCTGTCCCCAGTTTTATCCCGGCGATGGGTGCGGCGGCTATCGCGATCATCCACCAGAGCGCGCAAAACAGATACAGCTTCGCGCGCGGCGCGTTTCGCATTGACAGATAGCCGGCAATCGCAAGACCGAGCAGGACGGTTAGTGGAGCGAAGAAATTCCCCGGCGACGGCGAGTTGACGAAATCAGCCGCGTGGGCAGGCCCCGCCATCCACGGAATCGCGAGCAGCTTCAGATACCACAGCAGCACCGACGGCAGGGTGAACAAAATCTCCGCCGGCGAGTGATGCACCACGGTCACATTGGGCACGATGTTGGCCTGCACCAGCGTCGCAGTTTTCACTCTGGTCATGAATCCGAACAATTGCTGCTGCCCGAGTACGGCCAGACGCACACCTAGGTAGATTAGCGCAACACCCACGAACCCAGCCGACAAGGCGGCGGCGTTGCCTACACGCGCAGTGGCGGAAGCCCGCGGCGAGTCGTGCGTCGAGGGAGCCAAGCCACGGTCGTTCTCGAACAAAAGCACGTACGCGCCTATCAGCGCTGGGAACATCACTGCGCTTTCGTGACTGAAGGTTGCCAGCGCATAGAGGACGAGCGGCCCCGCCAGGCCTTTCCATCCGCTGCTCGAGCGGCGAATGAAGAGGCAGAACGCACCAAGCTCGAAGGCGGTCGAAAGCGGTTCCGGTACGTCGGTTGCCCACACCACCGGCTCGGCGTGGACCGCCAGCAGCCCGAACAGAAGCGCAGCAATCAGGCCGACGCGCGTGCTGCCGCTCAGGATTTGGGCGACGCGGAAGACGAGCACCACCACGAGCAAGTGAAGCGCGATCTTCGCTAGATGCCATCCGACCGGGCTGGCGCCGAACAGATGGTAGCCGAGACCAAGCCATAGACTCTGCATCGGCTGATAGAAGGTTGTTGTCGCGGCATGGTTGAGATCGGGGTTATTAAACCACCACAAATCCCGGGTCATTGATTTCCACAGAAACGACCACTCGGAGATATAGCGGTTCTTTTCAATCATGATCACGTCGTCAGAAAAGAACCAGTTGGTGAGGCAACGCACGTACACGAGCGCGGTCACGACGAGTACGCCCGCCAGCATCGCGGTCTCGGCACCGCTCAAGCCCCATCGCGCCACGGCTGGAAATCGAAACCCCGCCCGCGCCGCTTCTCTCGTCGGTACTGTATGGGGCCGACTGGCGGTTTCGACGAGAAGAGTATCCATACAAACCTGCCCTGCGACGGCTCGTGGCACTCGCGGGCGCGCGCGGTAGAGAATCGCGCCAGATTAGGGAAGTCAAAGGGGCTGGGCGTGCTTTCCCGCCCAGCCCCGGATCCCGCCGCGGCTATTGCACCGTAATTGTGCCGTCCTGGCTGAAATTTTGAACCTGTTGGATCGTCACGGACCCTGGACCCACGCACCCGGCCGCGCTGCTCGTGGTGCTCGACTGCGAGCAGGCAAGCTGCGTTCCGTTCACAAAGCAGCTGATCACCCATGAAACGTTAACTGTATGGGAGCCGCCTCCCACGCTGGGCGCGACAAAGTTGAAGCTGTGGGCGGAAAGCGTGCTGAGCAGAAGGTCCAGGTTGCAGGGCGAGCTGCTCGTGCACTCGCTTATCTGGTTGAACAGATTCGTACTAATTTGTTGGAAGCGCTCGTCATATGTGACGTAGGGGCTTGCATTAGTCGCCGGCGCGACAGGCTTGCCATCCAGCGTTACCTGGACCTGGATTTCAGCCGTGGCGTTCGAAGACTTCGAGCCGCCGCCGGAACTGCCGCTGATGTTAGTGTTCGTGAAGAGCCGGTTACCAACGAGGGTGTGATCAGGAGCGCGGTCTGGCTCGAATTGGGCGTCTTGATGGTGGCGCTAAGGACGGTGTCCCCTAAAGCTATATGCGTCAAGCGAAATGATATGAACAGCCAGTTAGCGCATAAGAAGCCAGCAAGCGTTCGTTTGATCAAACGGACGCAAAAGAGCCGAAAATGTCTGGCGTGTTTCGTTATCAGGCGAGCTTGCGGCGCAGGACGTCGTTGACCACCTTGGGGTTGGCCTTGCCGCCCATCGCCTTCATCACCGCGCCGACGAAGAAGCCGAACAGCTTGTCGCGCCCGGCGCGATACTCGGCGACCTTGGCCGCCTCGGCCGCGATGATCCGGTCGCACGCCTCGGCGATCGCGCCTTCGTCGGAAACCTGGGTAAGCCCGAGTTCGCCGACGGTCGCCTCGGCGCCCTTGCCCGAGCGGCACATCGCGGCAAATGCGCTCTTCGCCGCACTGAGGCTGAGGCGCGATTGCTCGACCATCTTTAGCAGTGCGGCGGTCTCCGCGGGCGAAGGTACGAGGCGCGCCGCCAGCGCGTCGCCAAGCGGCTTGCCCGATTCGTTGACGACGCGCAGGACCTCGGTCATTACCCAGTTTGCGGCGGCCTTTCGATTACTCAGTCCGGAGGCGGCCGCTTCGAAGTAATTGGCAAGTTCACCGTCCTGCGTCAGCACTGCTGCTTCGTAAGCGTTCAGCCCGTACTCGCGCGCGTAGCGCGCGCGCCGTTCGGCCGGCAGCTCTGGCATCGAGGCGCGGACGCTCTCGATGAGGTCGGACGGCACGACGATCGGCGGCAGGTCGGGCTCGGGGAAATAGCGATAGTCGTTGGCGAACTCCTTCGAGCGCATCGGACGCGTCACCTCGCGCTCGGGATCCCACAGGTGGGTCTCCTGCGAGATGCGCCGGCCAGCCGACAGCTCCTCGATCTGGCGCCGGACCTCGTACGCGATCGCCTTTTCGACGAAGCGGAACGAGTTGAGGTTTTTGATCTCGGTCTTCACGCCAAGCTCGGAGCTGCCGCGCGGGCGTATCGAGACGTTGACGTCGCATCGCAGGCTCCCTTCCTCCATCTTGACATCGGAGGCGTGAAGCGCGAGCAGGATACCGCGCAGTTCGCGCAGGTAGGCGGCGGCCTCCTCGGGCGAGCGGATGTCGGGCTCGCTGACGATTTCCATCAGGGGCACCCCCGAGCGGTTGAAATCGATCAGGCTCGCATTCTCGGCGTGGATATTCTTGCCCGCGTCTTCTTCGAGGTGGATCCGGACGAGGCGGATGCGCCGCGGCGCGTGGCCTTCGAGCGCGGGCAATTCTATATAGCCGTGGCGGCATAACGGCTCGTCGTACTGGCTAATCTGGTAGCCCTTCGGCAGGTCGGGGTAGAAGTAGCTTTTGCGCGCGAAGATTGAGTGCGGCGCGATTTCGCAATGGGCGGCGAGCCCGGTGCGGATCGCGAGCTCGACCGCATAACGGTTGAGTACCGGCAGCACGCCGGGCATCCCTATGCACACCGGGCACACGTTATGGTTGGGCGGCGCGCCGAATGCGGTCGCGCATCCGCAGAAGAGCTTCGAGCGCGTCAGGAGCTGAGCGTGGACCTCGAGCCCGATTACCGCTTCGTATGCGTCATTAGTCATTGGCGTCTGTCACCGCCTTGCGGCCCTGTCGCAACCGTCGGATCGGTTCGGCACTCTCTGGTTTGCCATTCTCGCACGCGGCTGCCGCGCGCAGAATCTCGATCTTTTTGGTCCGCCTGGCACAAAGCCGGGGTTGCTCGCCCGCGCAGGACGCGCGGAAATGATGGAAAGAGCCGAGCGCAGCGTTTTGGTTGTCATCGCTTCGGCTATCTCGGTTACACTCGCGTCGGGCGGCGTTCAAAGCCGCCCGCGCGTTCCCACGCGTCGCCCGCGCGCAGGATCGCCTCTTCGCCGAACGGCGGCCCGATCAGCTGCAACCCGACCGGCATCCCGCGCCCGTCGTAGCCGCACGGCGCCGACATCCCGGGCAGCCCGGCCAGGTTGACCGAGATCGTGAAGATGTCCGAGAGATACATCTGGAGCGGGTCGTCGGTCTTCTCGCCGAGCTTGAACGCGGTGGTCGGCGCGACCGGCGCCGCGATCACGTCGCAGGTCTTGAAAGCCGCCTCGAAGTCGCCGCGGATGAGCGTGCGCACCTTCTGCGCCTTGAGATAGTAGGCATCGTAGTAGCCGGCGGAGAGCGCGAAGGTGCCGAGCATGATGCGTCGCTTGACTTCGGCTCCGAAGCCCTGCGCGCGGGTGCGATTGTACAGCTCGATGCTGTTGGCGGCGGGCGCGCGCAGGCCGTACCGCACGCCGTCGTAGCGCGCCAGATTGGCGCTCGCCTCGGCGGTCGCGATCACATAGTACGCTGCGATCGCGTAGCCGGTATGCGGAAGCGAGATCTCGACGCATCGCGCGCCCATCGCTTCCAGCCGCGCCAGCGCGCCGCGCACCGCGCTCTCGACCTCGGGGTCCATCCCTTCGACGAAGTATTCCCTTGGCACGCCGACGCGTATGGCGCGCACGTCGCCGACCAGCGCGGCTTCGTAGTCCGGCACCGGGCGCGCCGAGCAGGTTGAATCGCGCGGGTCGGCGCCGGCAACCGCGCCCAGCACGAGCGCGGCGTCGCGCACGGTCTTGGCGAACGGCCCGACCTGGTCGAGCGAGGATGCGTAGGCGACCACGCCGTAGCGGCTGACTCTGCTGTAGGTTGGCTTGATTCCGACCACGCCGCAGAACGAAGCCGGCTCGCGGATCGAACCGCCGGTGTCGGTGCCGAGCGCGGCAAGACACTCGTCGGCGGCGACCGCCGCTGCCGAACCCCCTGACGAGCCGCCCGCCACGCGCTCGAGATCGTAGGGATTACGCGTCGGGCCGAAAGCCGAGTTCTCGGTGGACGAGCCCATAGCAAACTCGTCCATGTTGGTTTTGCCGACGAACACGGCGCCTTGTGCGCGGAGCTTTTCGATCGTGGTCGCGTCGAAGGGCGGCACGAAGTTGCTGAGAATCCTCGAGGCGCAGGTCGTGCGCACGCCGCGCGTGCAGTAAATGTCCTTGATCCCCAGCGGGATGCCGCACAGCGCGGGCGCGTCGCCGGCCTTGAGCCGCCGGTCGGCCTCCTCGGCCTGCGCCATCGCCTCGGTCTCGCACACGGTGATGAAGGCGTTAAGGCGTGGCTCGACCGCCGCGATACGGTCAAGGCAGGCGCGGGCAAGCTCGCGCGCCGAGATCTCGCGCCGGCGCAGGCGCTCGCGCGCCTCGGCGATCGTCATTCGGTGAAGTTCGGATGATGCCATCGTAAGGTGACTTCGGCCGCCGGCGCGCACGCATCGGCCGTGCGGGCACGGGCGTTGCGCGGTGGCCCGTTGGCTAATCGATGATCCTCGGCACCTTGAACAAGAAGCCGTCGCGCGCCGGCGCATTGGCCAGCATCGCGTCTGGCGCGGCGCGGTTGGTCACCGCATCCTCGCGCGCCGGCGTGCCCGCCTCGCCGACCTGCGCGGTCGGCGCTACCTCGGCCGTGTCGAGCTGGTTGAGCTTGTCCACGTAACCCAGGATGTCGCTCAGTTCGAGCTGGAGGCGCTGCTCTTCCGCCGCCGTCAGTTCAAGCCGCGCCAGCCGCGCGACATGGCGCACCTGCTCTAGACTGATTTTGCTCTCCGCCATCGCCGGTTAATCCTAACATCCGGTGCTCTCTTTTTCACCGATCCGCAGGCGCGCGGCGATTCCCTCCGCTTGCCCGCTTGCGAGGGCGCGGTCTCCCGCCTAGCTTTGAGAGCGGTGAAGCTGGCAGAGCATCTGCGGGCCCTGGCGGAGCGGATCGGCAGTGGGTGGGATTTCGGATTCGCCTCGCTCGCCGGGCTGGACCGGATGGCGCTGGGGAGGCGCGGCGAGCGTATCGCCGAGCGCCATCTCAGGCGGCGCGGCTATCGCATCCTTGAGCGCAACTTCTGCGCAGCGGGCGCCGAGATCGACCTGGTTGCGCTCGACGGCGATACGCTGGTGTTCGTCGAGGTCAAGACCCGGCGCACGGCAGCGAGCGGCACGCCCGCCGAATCGGTCCATCCGCTCAAGCAGAGCCGTCTGCGGCGCGCCGCCGAAATGTATGCGCTTAGCCGTCATGCGCAGGACCGCGCGATGCGTTTCGACGTGGTCGAGGTCCATGCAGGCCCGGCCCGTCATCTCGAACTTCTAAGGGACGCTTTTTGAATGCTCGACATTCGCCTCATCCGCGAACAACCGGACCGCGTCAAGGCCGATCTGGGCAAGTGCGGCGTCGATCCCGCCGAGATCGATCGGATCCTGGAAACCGACGCGCGCCGCCGGCGGCTCCAGCATCAACTCGACGAGCTGCGCGCGCGGCGCACGCGCGAATCGCGCGAATTAGGCAAAGCGGCGCCCGAGGAGCGCGAGCGGCGGCGGGCCGGGATGCGCGAGCTGGGCGACAGGATCGGCGCCGGCGAGCGCGAATTGGCAGAGATCGAGCGCGAATTCGAGCAACTGATGCTCGGCGTGCGCAACCTGCCGCGCCCTTACGTTCCCATCGGCAAGAGCGAGGCTGACAACAGGATCGTGCGGGGCGAGGGCGAGCCGCGCAAATTTGACTTCAAGCCGCTGCCGCATTGGGAACTCGGGGAACGGCTGGGGATTATCGACTTCGAGCGCGGGGTCAAGCTTTCGGGCACGCGCTTCTACCTGCTGGTCGGGCTCGGCGCTCGGCTGGAGCGTGCGCTGATCGCCTGGATGCTCGACGTCAAGACGCGCGAGCAGGGCTACCTCGAAGTGATTCCGCCGCTGATGGTCAACAGCGCGACCGCCACCGGCACCGGACAGCTGCCCAAGTTCGGAGACACGATGTACCGCGACATCGAGGAGGACTACTGGTTCATCCCGACCGCCGAGGTGCCGCTCACCAATCTCTACCGCGACGAGATTCTCGACGCCGAGCGCCTGCCGATCTATCTGACCGCGTATACGCCGTGCTTTCGGCGCGAGAAGATGTCGGCCGGGCGCGACGTGCGCGGCATCAAGCGCGGCCATCAGTTCGACAAGGTCGAGATGGTCAAGCTGGTCGCGCCCGAGACGTCCGACGCCGAGCTGGACAAGCTGGTCGATAATGCGGTCGAGTTGTGCCGGCGGCTGAAGATTCCGTACCGGGTCGTGCAGTTGTGCACCGCCGATCTCGGCTTTTCCAGCGCCGCGACCTGCGACATCGAAATGTGGGCGCCGGGGCTGGGCGAATGGCTCGAGGTCAGTTCATGCTCGAACTGCACCGATTTTCAGCCGCGCCGCGCCAACCTGCGCTTTCGCCCGGCCAGGGGCGCGCGTCCAGAATACGTGCACGCGCTCAACGGTTCGGGCCTCGGACTGCCGCGCACGCTGATCGCCGTGCTGGAGAACTACCAGCAGGCCGACGGTAGCGTGATGGTGCCGGAGGTGCTGCGCCCGTACATGGACGGAATCGAGGTTATCCGAGCGCGCTAGCGCGGCGACGCGCGTCGGCAAATGTCCTGCGCAGCGGCGCGCGGGTGAGCGCATTTCTCCACCGGGCCCGCGGAATTTAACAATCCGGTAACAATCGGTCGTTACGTTTGGCCATGGAGGACTGTAGCCTTGAGGCGGTCGCGGCGCGGGGCCGCACGGGCATCAACGGCGCAATTCCATCTTGGCCGAATTTCTCGAAGCAGCGCCAGAGAGCGTAGCGATGGCACCGGGGGGTGTCGCGCGCGCTCGTTCCTTCCACGTCCGTTTGCACGGCGACCGCATCTTCAATTTCGTCACGCTGGTGCTCGCGCTGGCGAGCCTGAGCATCCTGCTCGGCCTGGCGATCGCGCTAGTTGTTAATTCCGCGCCGTCGCTGAGGGCTTTCGGCTGGGGCTTCGCCCTCAGTTCGGATTGGGACCCGGTCAACGAGCGCTACGGCGCGCTGCCCTTCATCTACGGAACCGCGATTTCCTCGGCGCTTGCGTTGCTGATTGCGGTGCCACTCAGCCTTGGCGTTGCGCTTTGCCTAAGCGAGCTGGCGCCGGCGTGGCTCAGCCGGCGTCTGGGTTTCATGGTCGAGTTGCTGGCCGCGATTCCTTCGGTGGTTTACGGCCTGTGGGCGATTTTCGTGCTCGGGCCGTGGCTGCGCGACCGCGTCGAGCCTTTGCTCAGCGCGACGCTCGGCTTCCTGCCGCTGTTCCAGGGTCCGCAGGTTTCGGTCAGCATGCTGTGCGCGGGTGTGGTGCTCGCGATCATGGTCATTCCCTACGTCGCGGCGGTTTGCACCGACGTCTTCCGCGCGGTGCCGCAGACGCAGCGCGAGGCCGCGCTGGCGCTGGGCGCCACCCGATGGGAGATGGTGCGGATGGCGGTCCTGCCATACGGACTGTCAGGAATCATCGGCGCGATCATCCTCGGGCTCGGCCGCGCGCTGGGCGAGACGATTGCGGTTGCGATGGTGATCGGCAACTCGCCCGAGATTTCGCTCTCGCTGTTCAAACCCTCGGCCACGCTGGCCAGCGTGATCGCCAACGAGTTTGCCGAGGCGACCTCGGCGATGCACGTCTCGGCGCTGGTCGAATTGGGCCTGGTGCTGCTGGTGCTCGGGCTCATCATCAATATCGTCGCGCGCGCGCTGGTGCTGGGTGCGACTCAGAACCGCTTCGAGGCCGAGCAATGAACGGGCAAGCGGTGACGCGCACGCGGCGCGATCGCTGGCGCAAGGTCAAGAGCGACCTGATGATGGGCGTGACCGTGGTCGCGACCGTCATCACGCTGCTCCCGCTGTTCATCATCCTTGGCTACCTGGTTGCCAAGGGCGCCTCGAGTCTCAACCTTGCCTTCTTCATCCACATGCCCGCGCCGGTGGGCGAGGCCGGCGGCGGGATGGCCAACGCGATCGTCGGCACGCTGGAGCTGATCGGGTTGGCGATGCTGATGGGGGTGCCGGTGGGAATCGGCACCGGCCTCTACCTCGCCTCGCATCGCACGAGCCGCTTCGCCGACGCGCTGCGCTTCGGCGCCGACGTCATGATGGGGGTGCCGTCGATCGTGGTCGGGATCTTCGCCTACGCGGTGATCGTACGGCCGATGGGCGGCTTCTCGGCCCTGGCCGGCGCCTTTGCCCTGGCGGTGATCATGATTCCGCTGGTTACCCGGACTACCGAGGAGATGCTGCTGCTGGTGCCGCACGAGCTGCGCGAGGCGGCGCTTGCGCTGGGTGTCCCGGCCTGGCGTACCACGCTGTCGGTGGTCGCGCGTACGGCGGCGGGCGGAATCGCCACCGGTGTCATCCTGGCGATCGCGCGGATCGCGGGCGAGACCGCGCCGCTACTGTTTACCGCTTTTGGCAACCGTTTCTGGTCAACCTCGCTGACCAATCCGATCGCGACCCTCACCGTGCAGGTCTACACCTACGCCATCTCGCCCTTCCCCGACTGGCAGCGTCAGGCGTGGGCAGGCGCGCTGGTGCTGACGGCGATCGTGCTCGCGCTGGAGCTGGGAGTAAGATGGGTGACGCGGGGGGATGCGCGGATGCCGCGCTGAGCGCCATGGTTGACAAGCTCGTCGTGCGCAATCTCAGCGCCTGGTTCGACCAGACCCGCGCGCTGAACGCGATCAACCTGACGTTTCCGGCCAACGTGGTCACCGCGATCATCGGGCCCTCGGGATGCGGCAAATCCACCCTCGTGCGCTGCCTCAATCGGATGCATGAGGTCGTACCCGGCGCCCGGGCCGAGGGCGAGGTCCTGCTCGACGGTGAGGACATCTACGCCCCCGGGGTCGATCCGGTGCAGGTGCGCCGGCGGATCGGGATGGTTTTCCAGAAGCCGACTCCCTTTCCGACCATGTCGATCGAGGACAATGTCGCCGCAGGCCTCAAGCTCAACGGGATCGCGCTCAAGCGCGCCGAGCGCGACCGTATTGTCGAGCGCAGCCTGCGCCAGGCGGCGCTGTGGGACGAGGTCAAGGACCGGCTGCGGCGGCCGGGCGCCAGTCTCTCGGGCGGCCAGCAGCAGCGGCTGTGCGTGGCGCGGGCGCTGGCGGTCGAACCCGAAGTGCTCCTGATGGACGAGCCGTGCTCGGCGCTCGACCCGATCTCGACCGCCCGTATTGAGGAGCTGCTGCTGGAGCTCAAGGCTAGCTACACAATCGTGCTGGTGACGCATAATATGCAACAGGCGGCCCGCACGGCGGACCTGACCGCGTTCCTCTACGCCGGGGAGCTGATCGAGTTCGGCGACACCCGCCAGGTCTTTACCAACCCGGCCCGCCGCGAGACCGAGGATTACATCACGGGGCGCTTCGGCTAGCGCCGCGGAGGGCGTCAGATGGACAGCTCGCAGCCCCAGCACACCAATCGCCAGTACGAGGTCGAACTGCGCGCGGTGCGCGCCGACCTGCTCAAGATGGGCGGGCTGGTCGAGCACCAGATCGCGCAGGCGATGGAGGCGCTGGTCAACCGCGATACGCCCAAGGCGCGGGCGACGATCGCCCGCGACGCCGAGGTCAACCGGATGGACGTCGAGATCGACGAGCGCTGCGTGCAGCTGCTCGCGCTCCATCAGCCGGCCGCCAGCGATCTGCGCTTCATCACCACCGGGCTCAAGATTACCACCGACCTCGAACGGATCGGCGACAATGCCGTCAACATTTGCGAGCGCGTGCTCGAGCTCAACGAGGAGCCCCAGCTCAAGCCCTACCTCGACCTGCCGCGGATGGCCGAGCTAGCGCAGTCGATGGTCAAGGACAGCCTCGACGCCTTCGTGCGCGATGACACCGTGCTGGCCGAGGAAGTGATCGCGCGCGACGACGAAGTCGATCAGCTCAACTACCAGATCTACCGTGAGCTGCTTTCCTACATGGCCGAGGATGCGAAGACGATTCCGCGCGCGACCCGCCTGCTGTTCATCTCCAAGTATTTGGAACGCATCGCCGACCACGCGACCAATATCGCCGAGATGGTCGTCTTCATGGTCAAGGGGCGAACCATCCGCCACATGGACAAGAAAAAGCAGTGACCGAGCCAGCGTCACAGCCGCGCCCCGCCGCCTCCGCTCCCCGCCACCGCGTCCTGGTGGTCGAGGACGAGCGCGACATCCGCGAGCTCGTGCGCTTCACCCTGGAACAGGAGGGCTTCGTCGTCGACGAGGCCGCCGACGCTGACGCTGCGCTGGAGCGGATCGCACGCCGCGCGCCCGACCTGCTGGTGCTCGACGTGATGCTGCCCGGGATGTCGGGGCTGGAGCTGTGCCAGCGCCTGCGCACTGGGCCGGCGACCGCGGCGATGCCGATCCTGATGCTGACGGCGAAGGGCGCCGAGGTGGATCGCGTGCTGGGGTTGGAGATGGGGGCCGACGACTACGTGGTTAAGCCCTTCAGCCCGCGCGAGGTCGTCGCGCGCATCCGCGCGTTGCTGCGCCGGGCGCGGCTGGTGGCCGAGGCCGGCGACGCCGGCGGCTACGAGCGCGGGCGGCTGCGGCTGGACTTCGGCACCTACGAGACGTTCGTTGACGGCCGGCGGATCGAGATGACGTTGCGCGAGTTCGAGCTCTTACGCTTCTTCGTCCTCCATCCGCTGCGCGTCTATACCCGCGAACAGCTGCTCGACCAGGTCTGGGGACGTGACACCTTCGTCGAGCCGCGCACCGTTGACGTCCATGTACGCCGTCTGCGCCGGCATATCGAGCGCGACGATGCGAATCCCGAACTGATTCTTACCGTGCGCAGCGTCGGTTACCGCTTCAATCCCCAGCCGCTTGGGTAAGTCGATAAAGCTTCGCCTCGCCATCGTCATTTTGCTCGCGCTCGCGCCGCCCGCGATTGCGCTCGTGGCGCTCGCCGCAATCGGTGCAGTGGCCTGGCCGTGGGCGCTCGCCGCGCTGATGGCGGGCGCGCTGGCAAGCGCCGCCGGCGCCGCCGTCACCGTGGCGGCATGGACGCGCAGCGCCGAGCGGATCGAAGACGCCGGCGAGGCCCTGGCTGAGCGCCGGCGCCCCGCCCATCTCCATCACGAGGGCGCCGACCCGATGGGCCGCGCCGAGCATCGCCTGCTCGAGGCGATCGATGCGGCGGTGAGCGAGCTCGAGGCGCTCGCCGAGCAGCGCGACGAGTTCGAGGCGATCCTGCGCAGCATGACCGAAGCGGTCGTGGTCACCGGGCGGCGCGGCGAAGTCATCCTGCTTAACGGCGCGGCGCGCCGGATGTTCGCGCTGGACGCCGAGAGCAACTACCGCGGACGCGCCTTCGTCGAGCTGTGCCGCGACCCGCGCCTGCAGGAGTTCGTGGCGCGTTCGATGGGCGCGGCCGACCGCGGCGTGGTGAGCGCCGAGTTCCAAATCCAGACCCCCGCGCCGCACTATCTCGCGGCCAACGCCGCGCCGGTGCGCGCCGCGGACGCCGCGGCCGCCTGGGTGTTGGTCTTCCACGACATCACCCAGCTCAAGGCCTACGAAACCGTGCGTGCGGATTTCATCGCCAACCTGACCCACGAGATCCGCACTCCGCTGAGCGCGCTCTGCGGCTATGCGGAGACTTTGATGAGCGGTGTCGAGGACGCCGACACCCGCCGCCGCTTCCTCGGCATCATCGAACGCCAGTCACGCCGCCTGGCCCGGCTGGTCGACGACCTCATCACGCTTTCCGACCTCGAGCGCGGATTTTCCCCGCTCAAAACCGAACCGCTCGAAGCACGCCGGGTGATCGAGGAGGCTGTCGAGCTGATGCGCGAGCCGGCCGCGCGCCAGGGCGTGGAGCTGGAAGGGCGATGCGCGCCAGAGGTGGCGCCCATCGCGGGCGACCGCGACCGCCTGCATCAGGTGATGATCAACCTGCTCGACAATGCGATCAAATACACTCCGCGCGGCGGCCGGGTGGTCGCCGAGGCACGCGCCGCAAAGGCCAACGGCGCGCCCGGCGCGCCCTCGCGCGAGGGCGTGGAGCTGGTGGTCAGCGACACCGGTGAGGGGATTCCCGCCGCCGACATCCCACGCCTGACCGAGCGCTTCTATCGCGTCGACCGCGCCCGCTCGCGCGAGCTGGGCGGTACCGGTCTTGGGCTCGCTATCGTCAAGCACATCGTGCAGCTCCATCACGGCCATCTGCGCATCGAGAGCCGCCTGCGCGAAGGCACCACGGTCACCGTATGGCTGCCGGCAGCGGTCGAGGCGCCGCCGGCCTGACCGCATTTATCCGGATGCACGGTTTCGGCCTTCTGCGGCGACTTTCGCGGGCTCCGCAGCGCCGCTAAGCTATAAGAAAGCTGCCACCCCTCTACGGGCAGCAGATGGAAAGCGGGTATTGCTTGAAGGCGATCGTCGTCGGCGGGGGTATCATCGGATGCTCGGTGGCGTGGCGGCTTGCCGCCGAGGGGGTTGCCACGACGGTGCTCGAACGGGGCCGGATTGGCCAGGAAGCCTCGTGGGCTGCCGCCGGGATGATCGCGCCGCAGGCCGAAGCCGACGGGCCCGGTCCCTTCTTTGACCTCTGCCTCAAGGCGCGGGACCGGTTCGAGGCGATCGTTGATCGCCTGGCGCACGAGAGCGGGATCGATCCCGAGTACGACCGCGCCGGCATCCTTTACGTCGCGCTTGACGCCGCCGAGCGGAGCGAGCTCGAGCGGCGCGCCCGATGGCAGCGCGCGGTGGGCGCGCCGGTCGAGGAACTGAGCGGGTCCGAGGCGCGCCGGCTCGAGCCTGCGCTTTCGCCGCAGGCGCTCTATGCGCTCCATTTGCCGAGCAACCGGCGCACCGATAATCGCAAGCTCACCCGGGCTTACGCGGCGGCCGCGCGCAAGGCCGGCGCCGAGCTCGTCGAGGGCGTGCGCGTGGACGGCATCGCCACGCGCGGCGGGCGCGCCGGCGGCGTGGTGAGCGATGACGGCGCGGTGCGCGAGGCAGATGTCGTGGTGGTCGCCGCCGGCGCGTGGGCCGGCGAGTTGCGCGGTCTGGAAGCCGACCGCGTCCGTCTTCATCCGGTGCGCGGCCAGATCGTGTGCTTCGAGGCTGAGCCCGGGGCGCTCGGCCCCGCGCTGTTCTCGCTGCGCGGCTATCTGGTGCCGCGCCGCGATGGCCGTCTGCTCGCCGGTTCCACGATGGAGGAGGCGGGCTTTAACAAGACCGTCACGCTGGCGGGGCTCGAAAAGATCGTGCGCGGCGCCGCCGCGATGGTGCCAGGGCTCGGCGGGACAGCGTTTCGCGAAGCCTGGGCCGGACTGCGGCCGGCGACGCGCGATTTGTGGCCCGTGCTGGGCCCTTCGCCGAGCGTGCCCAACGTCCTGTGGGCCGCCGGCCATTTCCGCAGCGGAATTCTGCTCTCCGCGCTCACCGGCGAGATCATCGCCGATCTCGTTGCGGGGCGCCGCCCCGCGATCGATCTCGCGCCATTTTCTCCCGCGCGCCTGAGGGAACAATCGCTATGAATCAGCCCCGCATCCTCGGACTGATGCATGATCTGTTTTTCCGCTCCAAGGTTGACGCGGTGGCCCACGCCGCCGGCATCGAGGTCGCCTATGCGGGCTCGCTCGACGAGGCGCGCGAACGATGCGCCGACGGGATGCCCGCGATCATTTTCGTTGACCTCGCCGACCCGCGCTTCCCCGCCGTGCAGACGGCCGACGCGATGCGCGAGGCGGCGCCGGGGATCAGGCTGATCGGCTTTGCCTCGCACGTCGATCTCAAGGCGCTGGGCGCGGCCAAGGACGCTGGCTTCGAAATGGCGCTGTCGCGCAGCGAATTCACCCAGCGGCTGCCTGATTTGCTCAAGTCCTGAACCCACCGCGGCCGCCGCGAGAGCGGGCCGACGCGCCGCCTTGGCGGAAGTGATATAAGAGCGGCGATGGACGCCGTGCTCGACGCCTTCCATCCAGCGGTGCGCGCCTGGTTCGCCGAGCGCTTCGGCGAGCCCTCGCCGGCGCAATGCGCGGGTTGGCCCGTTATCGCCGAGTGCGACCGGCCCCCCGGTCACGACGTCCTGCTCTGCGCGCCGACCGGAAGCGGCAAGACGCTGGCCGCCTTCATGTGGGCGATCGACCGCCTCTTCCGCGACGCCGAGCGCGGAGAACTCTGCGATCGCGTCTCGGTGCTTTACGTCTCGCCGCTCAAGGCTCTCGCCAACGACATCCGGGTCAACCTTGAGGAACCGCTGGCGGGAATCCGCCACGCTGCCGAGCGGCTTGCGGCAGGCGAGGGCAGCGCTCGCGCGATAGGCGAGGTCCGCGCGGGCTTGCGCACGGGCGACACGCCCGCGAATGAACGGTCGGCGATGCTGCGCCGGCCCCCGCATATTTTGGTCACAACTCCCGAGACGCTGTTCATCCTGCTGACCTCGCCGCGCTTTCGTCGAAGCCTGGGCGCCGTGCGCTATGTGATCGTCGATGAGCTGCACGCGCTCGCGCCCAACAAACGCGGCGCGCATCTGATGGTGACGCTGGAGCGGCTGGAGCGGATGGTGCGAATGGGCGGAGGGCCGCGTCCGGTGCGCATCGGGCTGTCGGCGACACTCAATCCGATCGAACGGCTGGCCGAATTTCTCGCCGGCGCCGAAGTCGCCGCCGACGGTGAGCGCCGGCCGCGGCCGGTCAAAGTCGTGCGTGCCGACGATCGCGCTCGCCGGATGGACCTTGCGGTGATCGCCCCCGGCCCCGGGCTTGGCCCGCTTGCGACCCATCAGCACTGGGAAGCGATGTACGACGCGGTCGCTGAGCTGGTCCGCGCGCATCGCACCACGCTCGTGTTTACGCTCAGCCGGCGATGGGCTGAGCGGATCGCGCTTAACTTGCAAAAGCGCCTCGGCGAGGATGCCGTGATGGCGCATCACGGAAGCCTCGCGCGCGCCGAGCGGCTGGCCGCCGAGCAGCGGCTCAAGCGCGGCGAGCTGCGCGCGATCGTGGCGACCTCCTCGCTGGAGCTTGGAATCGACGTCGGCGCGGTCGAGCTGGTCTGCCAGATTGATTCGCCCAAGACCATCTCGGCCGCGATCCAACGCATCGGCCGTTCGGGCCATCGTCTCGATGCGACGCCCAAGGGCCGCTTCTTCGCGCTCACGCTCGACGATCTGATCGAATGCGCCGCGGCCGTGCGCGCGATTCGCGCAGGCCGCCTGGACGAAGTCGAGATTCCCGTAGGATGCCTCGACGTGGCGGCGCAGCAGATCGTCGCGATCGCCGCCGAGGAAGACGAAATCGGCGAAGCGGAGCTGCTGCGGCTGCTGCGCGGCGCATACAATTTCGCGGCGCTCGACCGCGCCGCGCTCGGGCGCCTGCTCGAGCAGATGGGTGCCGAGATGCCCTCGCGCGTGCAGGGCGCCGCGCCAAAAATCTTTTATGATCGCACGGGCGCGCGGGTACGTCCGCGGCGCGGCGCGCGCCTGGCCGCGATCACCTCGGGCGGCACGATTCCCGAAAGCGGCAATTACGACGTGGTGATTGCTTCCGAGGGCCGCAAGATCGGCGACGTCGAGGAAGACTTCGCGCAAGAGTCCTCGCGGGGCGACATCTTCGCCCTTGGCTCGATGCCGTGGCGCATCCTCGGCATTTCGCGCAACCGCCTGATGGTCGAGCCGGCGCCCGGGATGGCACCGTCGCTGCCGTTCTGGCAGACCGAGGCGGCCGGCCGCTCGCCCGCGTTGTCGGCGGAAGTCTGCGAGCTGAAAAGCGCGCTCGCCGCGCGCCTCGCGGACGGCGGCGGCGAGCCCGCCGCGGCGTGGCTGGCCGAGGAATGCGCGATGGAGGCCGGCGCCGCGGGCCAGGTCGTCGAATACGTGCGCCGCGGAGCGGCCGCGCTCGGCGCGATTCCCGGCCCGCGCACGCTGGTCGTCGAGCGCTTCTTCGACGGCCTCGGCGGCACGCAGGTGGTGATTCATTCGCCGCTCGGGATGCGCCTCAATCGCGGCTTCGGCCTCGCGCTGCGCAAGCGGCTGTGCCAGTCGTTCGACTTCGAAATCCAGGCCTCGGCGATCGACGACGCGGTGCTGCTGGCGCTCAACGCGCGCCACAGCTTTCCGCTGGAGTCGGTGCTCGCGATGCTCTCCGCGCGCGGCGTGCGCCGCGTGCTCGAACAGGCGCTGCTGGCGGCGCCGATGTTCGAGGTGCGCCTGCGCCACGTGGCGACGCGCGCGCTGGCGGTGATGCGCACGATGCGCGGGCGCAAGGTCCCGGCGTGGATCCAGCGGCTGCGCGCGCAGGAAGTGGCCGCCGCGATCTTTCCCCAACGCGAGGCCTGCTTCGAAAATCGCCCGCCCGAGATCGAGCTGCCCGACCATTTCATCCCCGACGAGGCGATGCGCGAGTGCCTGACCGAATCGACCGATGCTGCCCGCCTTAAGCAACTGCTCGGCGCGATCGAGCGCGGCGACGTGCGGGTGGTGACGGTTGATGCGGTCGCGCCGTCGGTCTTCGCCCATCGCGTGCTGCTCGCCTGGGATTACTCCTTCCTCGACGACGGCGAGCGCGCCAACCGGCGCAGCCGCACGGTCACGCTCAACCGCGCGATGGCCGAAGACGTCCTGCGGACCGAGGACCTCTCAACGATGCTTGCGGCCGATGCGGTGGAAAGCGTCACGGCCGAGGTGAGCGGATGCGCAATTGCGCGCCGGGCGCGCGACCGCGACGAGCTCTATCAGCTGATTCGCGCGCATGGCGCGCTCCGCCCCTCTCAGCTTGCCGAGCGCACCGCGGGCGATTGGCAGGCGATGCTCGCGGAACTGGAGCGCGAGGGCAGGGTGGTGCGCACGCGCGTCGCGGCCGGGGCTTTGGAGGCCGTGGTCGCATCGGAAGACGCGACGCTGTTCGCCGCCGCTTATAAGGGAGCCCTGTTCGAACCGCCGTCGGCGGCGCGCAACGCCGAGGGCGCGGTCGAGCCCGAGGATGCCGCGCGTGAGATTGTCCGCCGTGCGCTTGCGACCTCGGGCCCGGTCGAGGTCGCCGACCTCTGCGAGCGTCTGAGCATGACGGTGTCTGCGCTGGAACGCGCTCTGCTGGCGCTCGAAGCTCGCGGACTCGTCTTTCGGGGCCATTTCACGCCGCGTCGCACACCGCCTGGCGCGCCGGCGGCGGAGCGCCGCGCCGCGGCCGGCGTCGAGCAGTGGTGCGACCGCTACAACCTGGAGAAGATCCATCGCTTGACCCTCAACCGCCTGCGTTCGGAAATCGAGCCATGCGCGGACCACGAGTATGCAGCCTTCCGGCTGCGATGGCAGCACGTCGGCGGTGCCGGTATCGCCGCCGACCAGAGCGGCGTCGCGGCAGTCCTCGATCAGCTCTCGGGCGTCGCGCTCAGCGCCGAGTTGTGGGAGAGCGCAATTCTGCCGGCGCGCGTCACCGGCTATCGCCCGGAGTGGCTCGACCTGCTCTGCCTCGGCGGCGAAGTGGTGTGGGCGGCGGTGCCGGGCGCCAACGCGCTCGAGGAGGCCCCCGCGCGAATCACTTTTCTGCGCCGCAAACGAAGCGCGATGGTCCGCGGCGAGGCGCAGGCGCGCGAACTTGCCGGGCAACTCGCCGATCCTGACGAGCGTGCGGTCTTTTTTGCGCTCGCGGCCGGCGGTGCGCAATACCTCGACGAGCTGGCCGACCGCGCCGGGTTGCCCGAACGCGTCGCGCTCGCGGCGCTGTGGCGGCTCGCGGCCGGAGGACGCGTCTCGAACGACAGCTTTGCGCCGTTGCGCCTGTTATGGGCGGCGCCGGCGGCGATGCGCACGATCGCGCCGGCTGCCGCGTATCGCCGCAGCGCTCGCCACGACGCCGCCTTGCGCGCGCGTTTGCACTCGAGCGTGACGGGCCGATGGTCCGCGCTCGGCGACGCGACCCCGGCCGATATTGCAGGTGCGGACGCGGCTGGCGACGGCAGGGGTGAGCTGGCGGCGTCGCGGGCCGGCGAGGCGCGGGACCTCGCGCGCGAGCGTGCGCTCAGGCTGCTCGAACGCCACGGGATAGTGTCGCGCGAGATGCTGGCGCTGGAGAGCATACCGCTTGCGTGGCAGGAAATTTCTTTCGCGTTGCGCAGGCTGGAGTACGCGGGCACTATCCGCCGCGGGTATTTCGTCCGTTCGCTCTCCGGCGAGCAGTACGCGCTGCCGGCGGCGCTCGAGACGCTTGCCGCGGTGCGCAACCTCAACCCGGCGCGCGAGCGGCCGGTGGCCCTCAGCGCCGCCGACCCCGCCAATCCTTACGGAGCATTGCTGCCTGGATGCGGCGTGGCGCGCGACGCCGCCAACTTTATTGTCCTGCGCGCGGGCCGTGTAGTTCTGGGCCTCGCCGGGCGTGCTCTTGTCGTCGCCGACGCGCTCGACGACGAGGCGTTTGCGGCGGCGCTCGGCGCGCTTATCGAGCTGCGGCGCAAGCTTACGGTCGAGACCGTCGACGGTGTCGAGGCGCTCGCTTCGGCACGGGTCGGCGCGATGGCCGCGATGGGATTCCATTCCGACGGCCGCGCCCTGGTCTATGACGGGCTTCCCGGCCCGGCTCCCGCCCGAGCCGCCACGCGCGGCTGAATTTCGGTCGATAGCAGCAGCCGCCATGGGTGCGCCCCACCACCCACCAGCCCCTCAACATACGGATAGGCGTGGGGCGAAGCTTGCTTTCACCCGTCCCGTGCGGATGAGATTGTGCCTATGAGAAAAACCCAGTGGCTCTACGGTTTGCTGGTGTTTACGGGTGGTCTGGCGGGGGGGATCGTGTCGGGCGCGTTTTGGCGGCCGTCCACTGCCGTCGCCGATACGCCCAAAGCCGCGCCACCGCTCGCGCAGCGCGTTGTGACCGCGACCGAGTTTGTGCTGGACGATCCTGCGGGCAAGCCGCGCGCGCGGATGAGTGTTGGCAAGGACGGCCAGGCCGCTTTCGCAATGTACGATCGCGATCAACATCTGCGCGCCGAAATGCTGGTTACCTCGCAGGGCGTGCCGCAGGTTCAGCTCTATGACACGGCCAGCAAACTGCGAATCGCGCTCGACATCAGCACCGACGGCGTTCCCACCGTGCGCCTGATGGACAAGGACAGCGTCCCGCGCGCGCTATTTGGGGTGGACGGCGACGGCGAGCCAGGGCTCAACTTTTACGCCAGGGACGGCAAACTGATGCGCGAGCTGCCCTAGTGAAAGAGCGCCGCGATGCGCGGTGGAAATCCGACGGCGCGCCGCGTGGCGGAGCCGCCCGGAGCGCGCTAATCTGAAAACTCAAGGCCACCGCGCCGCGCAGGCTTGCGTCGGCGCCGCGGTTTTCCTGAAAGGACCTGCCTCGAAGATGGGAAAAGACAGCTTCGGCGCGCGCGCCACGCTCAGCGTCGGCGGCCGCAAGTACGCGATTTTCAGCCTGGCGGCGCTCGAGAAGCGCGGCTTTGCGCTCTCGCGCCTGCCGTATTCGATAAAGGTGATGCTGGAGAACGTGCTGCGCCGCGAGGACGGCGTCGTCGTCACCGCCGACCAGGTCGAAGCAATGGCGCGCTGGAGCGGCCAGCCCGGCGAACAGGAGTTCTCCTTCATGCCCGCGCGCGTCCTGCTCCAGGACTTTACCGGCGTGCCGGTGGTGGCCGACCTCGCGGCGATGCGCGACGCAATTAAGCGCCTGGGCGGCGATCCGGCGCGGATCAACCCCATCCAACCCGCCGATCTGGTGATCGACCATTCCGTGCAGGTGGACGCATTCGGGACCGCGCAGGCTTTCGCGATCAACGCGCAGCTCGAGTTCGAGCGCAACCGCGAGCGTTACCTGTTTTTGCGATGGGGCCAAAGAGCCTTCGACAATTTCCGCGTCGTCCCGCCCGACACCGGCATCGTCCATCAGGTGAATCTCGAATACCTTGCGCCGGTCGTCTTCACCTCGAAGGACGGCCAGGCCTATCCCGACACCCTGCTCGGCACCGACTCGCATACGACGATGATCAACGGACTGGGCGTGGTCGGATGGGGCGTGGGCGGGATCGAGGCCGAGGCGGCGATGCTCGGGCGGTCGATTCCGATGCTGATTCCCGAGGTGGTCGGCTTCAAGTTTACCGGCAGCCTGCGCCCGGGCGCGACCGCCACCGACCTCGTGTTGACGGTAACCCAGATGCTGCGCAAGCGCGGCGTGGTGAACAAGTTCGTCGAGTATTTCGGCAGCGGCCTGGGCAGTCTCAGCGTGGCCGACCGCGCCACGCTCGGCAACATGTCGCCCGAGTACGGAGCGACGATCGGGTTCTTCCCGGTGGACGAGCAGACGCTGGAGTACCTCAGGATGACCGGGCGCTCGGAGCAGCAGGTGCGGCTTATCGAGGCCTATTGCAAGGAGCAGGGGCTGTTCCGCACCGCGTCTTCGCCCGATCCCATATTCTCCGGCACGCTCGAGCTTGACCTGGGGCAGGTCGAGCCGAGCATGGCCGGGCCGCGCCGGCCGCAGGACCGCGTCACGCTGCGCGCGGTGAAACGCGAGTTTCGCAGCGAGCTCGCCAAGGAGGTCGCCAACCACGACAGTGTCGATCCGAAGGTCGTCGCGCGCTGGATTGGCGAGGGCGGAGCCGCTGCCGCGGCGCCGCACGATCCGCTCCCGGCCAACCAGCTGGGCGCGCTCGGCCAAAAGGTTGAAGTCCGCGACGGCGGCGGCGAGAGCTTTACCCTGACCCAGGGCTCGGTGGTGATCGCGGCGATCACGAGCTGCACCAACACCTCGAATCCGTCCGTGATGTTGGGCGCGGGGCTGCTCGCCAGGAAGGCGGTCGAGCGTGGGCTCAGCATCAAGCCGTGGGTCAAGACCAGCCTCGCGCCAGGCTCGAAGGTGGTCACCGACTATTTGCGACGCGCCGGGTTGCTTGAGTATCTCGAACGGCTGCGCTTCAACCTGGTCGGCTACGGATGCACCACCTGTATCGGCAACAGCGGGCCGGTGGCCGAGGAAATCGCTGCGGCGGTCAAGCAGGGCAGCCTGGTGACCTGCGCCGTTCTCAGCGGCAACCGCAACTTCGAGGGACGCATCAACCCGGTCGTGCGCTTCAACTATCTGGCCTCGCCGCCGCTGGTGGTCGCCTACGCGATCGCGGGCACGATGGACTTCGATCCGTACCGCGACCCGCTCGGACGCGACCCGAGCGGCAATCCGGTTTACCTGCGCGACATCTGGCCCACGCCGCAGGAGCTCAACGCCACGGTCGCCGGCTCGATCGAATCCGCAATGTTCCGCAAGGCGTACGCCGAGGTCTTCGAGGGCGACGAGCGCTGGCGCGGACTCGAGGTGCCCGAGGGCGGCCTGTTCCGATGGGACCCGGATTCGCTCTACGTCAAGGCGCCGCCGTTCTTCGCCGGCGTCGGCGCGACGCCGCCGCCGGTTGGCGATATCAGCGGCGCGCGCGTGCTGGCGATGCTGGGCGACAGCGTGACGACCGATCACATTTCGCCCGCCGGCTCGATCGCGGCCGACGGTCCGGCCGGCAAGTACTTGATTGCGCATGGCGTCCAACCCAAGGACTTCAATTCCTACGGCGCACGCCGCGGCAACCACGAAGTGATGATGCGCGGAACCTTCGCCAATATTCGCCTGCGCAACGAGCTGGTGCCCGGCGTCGAGGGTGGTTTCACGCTCCATCTGCCCGACGGCGAGCGCACCACGATCTTTGAGGCCTCGGAGCGCTACCGCGCCGAGGGCGTGCCGCTGATCATCATTGCCGGTAAGGAGTACGGCTCGGGCAGCTCGCGTGACTGGGCGGCCAAGGGTACCCAGTTGCTCGGCGTGCGCGCCGTGATCGCCGAAAGCTTCGAGCGCATCCATCGCAGCAACCTGGTCGGGATGGGCGTGCTGCCGCTGGAGTTCGTCGGGGGCCAGACGCGCAAAAGCCTGGCGCTGAACGGGCGCGAAACCTACTCAATCGAGGGTCTGGCAGAGCGCGTCGAGCGCCGTCAGCGGCTGCGCGTGCGGGTGAGCGACGGCGGCAGCAGCCGCGAGTTCGAAGTGCTGGCGCGGATCGATACTCCGGAGGAAGTCGAATACGTCCGCCACGGCGGTATTCTACCGTTCGTACTGCGAGAGCTGCTGCATAGCTGAACGGAGGGACGATTGGCGGGGCGGGGGGGTGACGAGGTGAAACAGCAGCGCAATCCGACCAGGGAGCGCCTGCCCGGCTGGCAGCGCTCCGGCACCGACGAGTCCCGCGAGGCTCCCACCGTCATCAAGGTCGGCGCCGACTACTATATCCTGGCTTCTTCGCTGGGCTCGCGGCGGGCGACCCGATCGCTGGCTAACGGCGAGAGCTTTGCGGTCTTCGAAGTCGGCGGCGATATCATCGAGTCGCCCTTCGAGCCGTTGGGCTTTTTTCATCGCGACACCCGCCATCTCAGTCGCTTCGAACTCAAAATTGCGAGCGAGACTCCCTACTACCTCAACTCCTACACTAGCGAGGAGAACGCCGAGCTCAGGATCAATTTGACCAATCCCGACCTCGGCGTGCGCGGCCAGCAGATCGAGTTGCCGCGCACGGCGGTCCAGATCCAGCGCAACTGGGTGATCGTGGGCGCGAGTCTGTTCCATAAGCTGGTCGTGCATAACTATTCGCGCGCGGCCGTCCGCTTCTCGCTCGATTTCATCTTTGCGGTCGATTTCGCCGACCTCTTCGAGGTCCGCGGTGTCAAGCGCAAGCGCCGCGGCGAACGGCGCGCGCCCGCCATCAATGCGCGCAGCGTGGCCTTTTCCTACCGTGGCGTGGACGGCGTCGAGCGCTTCACCGAGGTCGCCTTCGGCGCCGCGCCCGCCACGCTCGACGCCGGCCGCGCATCATTCGAGCTCAGCCTCAAGCCCGACGAGGACTGGATGCTGGAGGTCCGGATCACCGGCGGTTCGGAGAACGACAGCGCCAATCACCGGGGACGGATCGCGCGCTTCGACGAGGCGCTCAAGGTGCGGCGCGACGAGATCGCGGTCTTCTCCCGCGGGTGGGCGCGGATTAGCGCCAGCAACGAGCTGTTGGACTCGCTGCTGCGCCGCTCGGTGGCCGATCTCACGGCGATCATCCGCTACGCCCCGGAAGGTACCTTCATGATGGCCGGCATCCCGTGGTTTGCCACCCTGTTCGGCCGCGATTCCATCATTACCGCCCTCTTCGCGCTGCCCTTTAATCCAGCGATCGCGGTTGGCACGCTGAAAACTCTCGCGGCGCTTCAGGGAACGCGCGACGACCCCGCGCGCGACGAGCAGCCGGGCAAGATTTTGCATGAGATTCGCTACGGCGAGATGGCGGCTAGCGGCGAGATCCCCTTCGGCCGCTACTACGGCAGCGTCGATTCGACTCCGCTGTTCCTATGGCTGCTCGGGCGCTACGTCAGGACCACGGGCGACCTCGACCTGGCGCAGGAGCTATGGCCGAACGTCGAGCGGGCGTTGGAATGGATCGAGGGCTGGGGCGACCGCGACGGCGACGGCTACGTGGAATACTTCCGGGCGACGCCGCGCGGACTCGCCAACCAGGGGTGGAAGGACTCTTTCGACGCCATCTCGCACGCCGACGGCACGCTGGCGCGCGCGCCGATCGCGCTATGCGAGGTCCAGGGGTACGTGTATGCGGCCTACCGGTCGATTTCGGCGATCGCTGCGCGCCTGGGCCGCGCGGGCCTCGCCGATCGTCTGGCCGAGCGCGCCGCAGCGCTTAAGGCCGCCTTCGTTCGCGACTTCTGGCTCGAGCGCGAGCGGACGGTCGCCCTGGCGCTCGACGCTGACAAGCGTCCGTGCCGCGTGATGACATCGAACGCGGCCCACTGTCTGGCTGCGGATCTGCTCGACGGCGACCGCGCAGCGGCGGTCGCCGAGCGTCTTCTGAGCGACGATATGTTCTCCGGATGGGGCGTGCGCACGCTCAGCGCGCGCGAGCGGCGCTACAACCCGATGAGCTATCACAACGGCTCGGTATGGCCACACGACAACGCGATCGCCGCCTTCGGGCTCTCGCGCCTGGCGCGGCGCGAGGGCGTGATGCGTATCCTTAGCAGCCTGCTCGATGCCGCCGTGTACTTCCACAGCGGCAGCTTGCCCGAGCTGTTCTGCGGCTTCCCGCGCGAGGAGCGGCTGGGACCGGTGCCGTACCCGGTCGCGTGCCATCCGCAGGCCTGGTCGGCCGGCAGCGTCTTCACGATCGTGCAGGGGATGCTCGGAATCGACGTGCGCGGTTTCGATCAGCGCCTGCGCATCGTTTCGCCCGCGATGCCCGCTTGGCTCGACTGGCTGCGGGTCGATGCGCTCAAAGTCGGGCCGGCCGCGACGGTGTCATTCACCGTGCGGCGCACGCCGGGTGGCGGCGCTGCGGTCGAGGTGCTCGAAAAACGCGGCCAGGTAGAGGTCGAAATCCGCAACTGAGGCACAGCCGTATCAGTCGATTGCACAGGCCGACGATTTGGGACAACCACAGCGGCGGCGCGCGTATCGCGCGCCGCCGCCGCGTGGGTGCGCTCTACTGCTGAGCCGGCCGGCTATCGGTAGCTGACGCCGGCGCGGCGCCCTTGCTCGAGGCGAAAATCTGCTCGAAGAGCTTGTGTCGCTGCTCGCGCAGGTTGCGCAGCTGGCCAAGCACCGCGGTCGATTGCGTGGTGTTGGCGCCTGGGGTCTGGAAGAGTTTCTCCCACACGCCCAGCTTTTCCGCCGTCAGCACCTGTTTGGCGTTGGCGTAGGCTGAAATCTCGCTCGCGCACGAGCCGCCTTTGGCGATGCAGGAGATCGCGGCCTCTCGCGTGTGGCGCAGGTTGGTGAAGTCGGTCTTGAGGTTGGGATCATTGTGGAAAGCCGCGCCGATCTGCTGGTGGCTCAGGCCCGCCGCGTGCCCCAGCAGCCACATCTGCCGGTCGCCGCCGTGCCCGCCGCCCATCCCGTGCGCCGCTGCCGCGCCGCAGGTCGCGGCGAGGATAAGGCCCGCGGCCGCCGCGGACCATAACGCCGTCCGTCGCTTGCTCATGTTTGACACCTCGTGAATATGCGCTCGCTTGGGCGCTCACCACGAGAGTACGCATCGGCGCCGCCGGCGGTTACGGCGGTCCGCCTCAGGCGCCAAGTCCATCGTTACCTGAGGTTGTCCGAAGCGCGATGCTCTAGTCCGCAGCGGGGGTCGAGACGGGTTCCGGCGCGTAGCTGACCTGGACCCGCTCGAGGTAATCGGCGAGCCGCATCGCGGTGTCCAGCGCCGCCTCGCAATCATTGCGCCGCGCGGCTTCCTCGAGCTCCGCGCCCATCGCGGTCAGGCTGTCGAAGCCGTAGGCGCCGCCTTCGCCTTTGACCTGATGACCGACTTCGCGCGCACGCGCACAGTCCTTCTGTCTGAGAGCGTCGATGGCCTTGTTGACATCGGCCCGTTTGAATTCGAGGAATAGCGGCACCAGATCGCGCAGGGTTTCGTCAACCGTCACGGCGATTGGCTGCGGCGCTCCCTTTTCGCGGCGCGGCGCAAAGCGCGCGAGCGTCGCGATCAAGGTTGCGCGCTTGACCGGCTTCGCCACGTGCGCCTCGCATCCCGCCTCCAGGCAGCGCCGAATATCCTCGTCGAGCGCCGAGGCGGTGAGCGCAATTATCGGAGTCGGTTTCCGCTGATGGGCTTGCTCCCAGGCGCGGATCGCGCGGGTGGCCGCGTACCCGTCCATCACCGGCATCCGGATGTCCATCAGCACTAGGTCGTAGTCGCCCGCACAGAACCTGGCCAGCGCCGAGCGGCCGTCGACGGCCTCGTCGAGCACGACCGCGGTGTTGCTGAACAGGCCGCGCACGAGCATCCGGTTGATCGGCGAATCGTCGACCATCAGCACGCGCATCGGCGGCAGGCAGGGCTCGTCGAGCGCGGGAGCACTGGTCGACGACAGAGTCGGCCCGTCTGGCGCGGCGCCCAGGGCCCGGGCGAGAGCGCCGAGCAGCTGCGCGCGGCCCACCGGCTTGACGACCCAGACCGCGACGCCCAGTTCGCGCAGCGAGGCAAGCTGCCCGGCGAGATCGTGCGTAGTGAGCATCGGAACGGTGCGCAGGTTCATGCCGCGCTCCTCGCAAAGCTGCCTCGCCTGTGTGATGAGCTCGGCGCCACCGATGCCAGACATCCGCCAGTCCGCCAAAATCACGTCGTAGCCGCCACCCGCGCGCAGCGCGTGTTCGAGCAGAGACAGCGCGGCGTAGCCGCCATCGGCTTCGCTCACCTCGGCGCCGGCTTCACCGAGACGTTCCCGCAGGAGCGCCCGGTTGGCCGCACTTTCAGCCGCGATCAGAACGCGCACGCCGCCGAGATCGATATTGCCCCCGGCGGCGCCGTCGTCAGGTTCCGACGAAGCCCCCGCGGCGGCGCCGAATTCAAGGGTGAAGCTGAAACGGCTACCCTTGCCGGGCTCGCTGTGCACGGCAACCTCGCCGCCCTGAAGCTCGACCAGGCGTTTGACGATTGCCAGGCCCAGGCCGGCGCCGTTGTAGATACGTGCGGCAGAGGAGTCGGCCTGTGCGAAGCTGGAAAAGATCACTCCCAGCTTTTCGGGGCCGATTCCGATCCCGGTGTCGGCGACGGTGAAGCGTAGGGTGGCGCAGCCGCTGTCGGGGCTGCTCGCCGCCGGCGGGTCGGCCCGTTCGACCTCGATTGTGACTTCGCCGCGCCGAGTGAACTTGACCGCGTTGCCCACCAGGTTGAGCAGGACCTGGCGCAGGCGGCGCGGGTCGCCGTGCAACCTGCGCGGCACCCCAGGGGCGACGCGGGCCACCAGTTCGAGGCCCTTCTCGTGCGCGCACACCGCCATCGTCTCGCCCAACTTGTCGAGGACCTCTTCGAGGTCGAAGTCCGATGATTGGATCGTCAGTCGCCCGCTCTCGAGCCGGGCAAGATCGAGGATGTCGTTGATCAGATCGACAAGCGCGTCGCCGCTGGTGCGCACGATATCGAGGTAGCGGCGCTGCTCGTCGCTGAGCGCGGTTTGCGCCAGAAGCTCGGTTGCGCCGAGAACCGCGGTCATCGGAGTCCGGATCTCGTGCGACATGTTGGAAAGGAATTCGGACTTGGCGCGCGCCGCCGCTTCGGTCGCCTCGCGTGCGGCCTTGAGACGGCTTTCGGTTTCCTTGAGCTGGGTGATGTCGCGGCCGATCCCGATGATCGAACGCTCATCGCCAAGCTCGGCGACCACTGCCGAAAAAAGATAGGGATGGACGCGGCCATCCCGGTCCCTGAGGTCGACCTCGACGCTGCGGGCGACCCCGTCTTGCCGCAAAAGCCGCAGAAATTCGACAAGCTGTCGCCTGTCGTTCCAGAGGTTCAGCTCCGCCGCCGACTTTTGAAGCACCTCATCGCGAGTGAAGCCGATGAAGTTGACGAAGGCATTGTTCACCGCGATGAAGCGTCCGTCGGAAAGCCGATTGATCGTGATGATGTCCGGGCTGACCTCGATGATCTTTCGCAGGGTGGTCTCGCTCTGGCGGATTTTACGCTCGGCCTCCTTGAGGCGGGTGACCTCGCGCGTGAACGAAACCACGCATCGTTCGCCGTTGAGCTCCACGACCGTGGATGAGAGCAGGGTAGGCACCGGCGTGCCGTCGGCGCGCCGGAACATCACCTCCATGTTGCGCACCCGCCCGCGCGCGGCGAGCTTGGCGAGATATTGTTTGTACTGCTCCTTGTCGGCCCACATTCCAACGCGGTAGGAAGTCCTGCCAATGACCTTGTCGGAGGTGTAGCCCGTGCCGTCGAATGTCGGATTGAGCAACCGCACATAGGTTCCGTCGGCGTAGCGGTTGACCGAAACGGGATCGGGTGACGCCTCGATGATCTTTCGCAGCGTCTCGGCCTCGGCATGCGCGCGGCGCGCGATGCTTTCGAGCTCAAGCTGCCACCGTTTGAGACGCTCCTCGCGTTCGCGGGCGCGCCACAGCGAGCGGCAAGACACAATCAACGCCGCACCCAGCAGCAGAAGTGCGGCGTATTGCGTACCCGGCCGCGCGGCTGTCGAGGCAAGTACGACCGCGGCCAGAAGCAGGGCCGCACCCGTCGCCCACGCGATGGCGTTCCGGTTGCGTCCACGTGCTCCGCCGTGATCGTCGGCGCAGCCAACAGCGTGGTCTAACGCCGAGCCAGGCTCATCGGTGGACGGGGGCGCGGGAGCCTCCGCGGGCGCAAGCGCCTCATCATCTGCGGCCGTCTGTGTCATTGCTCGCGTGTGCTGTGTTCCTCTAGCCCGCTGCCCGCCGGTACACGGACCTGCCGCACGAACTGAGGAACTGAAGGGCAAGGCGCCAAAGAGGCGGAAGGCTAGCTTTGGCTCAAGCAACAACTGGACCGAGGTTTATCTGGTCTAATTTCATCCCAAGATTGCAAATACTGCAGACCCGGTTGAAAGCGGTGGCGAAAATGCAACGCAAGGACCTATTGCCTATGCTAAAACGTCATTGGAGGGGGGCCGCACGAGGCGGCATAAGATGGATTTCGGGCCGGGGAGGTCGAGATAAATGGCGGTCCGCACTTTGATCGTCGAGGATTCCATCCCTGCGCGCAACATCATCCGCCGCCGCCTGGAGCAGATGGGATGCGAGGTAGTGGGCGAAGCCGGCAATGCGGCAGAGGGGTTAAGGTTGTTTCGCAGCCTGAGCCCGCAACTGATCACGCTCGATCTTATGATGCCCGAGGTCGAAGGGGTCCATGCGAAGAGACTGTTCAGCATGATCCGCGAGCAAGCGCCCGAGGTCGCGGTGATCGTTATCAGCGCACAACCCAAAAGCACCGGCGAGCGCGCCGAATATCTGCGCCGGGGGGCGCTTGCCTATTTCGAGAAACCCTTCCTCAAGCTGGAGTCGCTGGCGGACAGGCTGGCGCAGCTTTTCCCGGAGCTGAACAAGTAATCGCGACGTGGGGGCTCGACGAGGCGCAGCCGCTTCGTCGCAAGAACTGCTACGGGACGGTGACGCGCGCGCCGGTCTTACGCGCGGTGTAACGGCTCAGCAGCCCCAGCACCGAAGGTGTGACCTCGCTTATCGCGTCCGCGCGAAAGCCGACACTCTCCGGCGTGCGCGTACGCATCATTCCCAGCATCGACAATCGCAGCGTGGCGGCCAGCCCTTGGTAGTAACGCAGGCGGCGCAAGTCGAGCGGTGCCAGCGTATGGTAGAGCGCGACGTAGAGCAGGTAGAAATTGCGCCGCAGCGTATTGCCGACGATGTTCTGGCGCATCCAGCGCGGATGCTCCATCGCGCTGGTGGACAGGATGACCGCGGTGGTCGCGGCGTCGAAATGGCGATCGCCCGCAGCCGCGTTGGCCCAGTCGATCACTCCTGTCACGTGCAATCCCTCGACCAGGACGTTCTGCGGATGGTAGTCGAGGTGGAGAAAGGAGGCCGGCGCGGCGCGAAATTCGCCCGCCCGCGCGCGTAAGCGGCCCAGCGCCTCGGCAAGTCCCGGCAGCGGACCTTCCTCGATGCGCTGCGCGATCGTCGCGAGCGTATGATCGAGCAGATGCGCCGCGGCACAGTCGGAGGTTGACGGGGCTGGCAGCTGGTTCAAATCCGGCGGCGGCGTCATCCGATGAAGCTGGACCTGGGCGCGCACGAAGCCCAGGAACCCCATCGAAAATGTCCTGAACGCCTGCGGGAACGAGCGCACTGCGAAGAGCGGCCCGCCGCGCACCCGCTCCATCACCAGAAACGGTGCGCCGATAGGCGTGGGGTCCGGCTCGAACAGGCAGGCGCGCGGCGCCGGAAACCCCGCTTCGGCAAGATAGTTCAGAATGGCGAACTCGCGCGCGCCTTTCGCCGCGGCCTTCGCACTCGGGTAGAAACGGAGGACGAGCGGCGCGCCCGCGGCGACGGCGGGCATCATTTCGCTTCGCGAGCGCAGTGCAAATTCGTACAGTGTGGTTTCCCATCCGCTGGCGAGCACGCGCAGCCGCTCCACCGTACTGCCCAGAAAGGCGCCGAGGGCGGCGGCCAACGTCTCAGGCTGCGGGTTGTTGTGCGCAGGTTCCATCACGGCGAAGCGGCGCTGGTGTACCTTCGTCGAAAGCGTAGTCGCCCGACGCCGCGCCTCTGCGGGCGCCGCGCGTTTGCCGCGCGCTAGTCGGCTGCAGCGCGCGGCCCGCCGGATTGCGCGGGCGCCGGCGTGGCCGCGGGCCGCGAAGGCGCTGCGGGAGGCTGCTGTTGTACGCCTACAGCGGGCGCGTGGCCGCGGAAGAGCCGGTAGTTCTGGAGGTCGCGCAGGCCGTTATCGAGCGGGCGCAGCCAATGCAACGTCTCGGGGATGATCCCGCGCTGATGGTATTCGTGCTGGAGCGTTGAAGAGAGTAATGGCCCGCGGGTGTCGCTGATGTCGATGCTCACTTCGACCGACAGACCCATCCGCAGCGGCTTATCCGCAGGCTCCGGATTATCGAGTACGATCTTGACCGGGACGCGCTGGACGACCTTGACCCAGTTGCCGGTGGCGTTCTCCGGCGGGAGCAGGGCGAAGGCGGCGCCGGTGCCGATACTGATCGAATCGACGTGTCCGTGATAGACGTAGCCGGGATAGATGTCCGCCTCGACCTCGGCGCGCTGTCCGACGCGCACGTCGGTGAGTTGGGTCTCCTTGTAGTTGGCGGTTATGTACAGGCCGCGCACCGGCACCAGCGCCATCAGCGGCTGTCCGACCTCGATCCGATGGCCGACGTGAACGCTCTTGCGCGTCACGATTCCCTCGAACGGCGCCTTGATCGTGGTGTAGCTCAGGTTGAGCTTGGCCAACTGAAGGGCGGCCTGCGCCTGGCGGACGATCGCGCGGTCGTAGCGCTCGTGATCCACGCGATTGGGGCCGAGTGCGGCTTCCGCCTGGAGCAACTGATGCTTGGCGAGCGCTTCGGTGGCGAGCGCGACGCGTAGTCCCGTGGTCGCCTGGTCGTAGTACTCGCTCGACACCACGCCCTGCGCGCGCAGCTGCTTGGCCCGGTTGTAATCGATGCGGGCTTGGATGAGCTGCGATTCGGCCAGCTTGAGCCCCGACTCGGCGGCCTGCACTTGGGCGTAGAGCTGGTCGACAGTCTGTCGCGCGCGCGCAAGCTGTGCCTCGGCCTCGGTGATCCGCACCTCGTAGTCAGTGGGATCGAGCTGGACCAGCGGGTCGCCCGGCTTGACGTGCCAGTTATCCTCGACGAAGACCTTGATCACGGTGCCCTGGATCCGCGAGGAGACCAGCCCGACCGTGCCGTCGACGTAGGCGTCGTCGGTGGACACGTGGGTGCTGAAATAACGGTAGTAGCGGATAGCGGGGAAGATGGCGGCGATCACCGCGATGGCGACGATCACCAGCAAAGCCCGGCGCAGCAGATTCGACTTCATCGGCCTGCCGCAGCCCGCGTGGAGCCTGTCCCAAAGCTAGCCGTGCGATTCGATGCTCTAGCCAGTATCATCCTCATAGCAGTCAAGAGAACACAAGCCAAAAGTCGGCTCGGCAAATCTAGCCTGTCCGGCCGATTTCGTCCACCGGCGCCCGCCGCTCACCTCGTCGCGCGCTGGGAGGACTAGGGGTACTTTATGACGAGGTTCGGGCCTCCAGTCGCCTGCCTGACGACCGCGCCGTTGAAGATGATGTCGACTGCGAAGGTGCCCGCGAGGTCGAGCGAACTGAACTGCCCATCGACCCGCCCGTCCGGGTTTTCGAACAGAAACAGCACGGGCGAGCGCGCTTGAACTACGAAGCCCTCGCTCAGGTCCTCGATCAATCCAGTTAAGAGGCCTGCCAGCGGCGCCTTCACGAAAAAGCGTACATCGGGATCGGCTTGCGGAGCAATGCGCGCGGTTCCGCCGGTGGTCGCCAGGGTGACTGTGCCGAACGCGTCATAGGTTGACGACTCGGCGACCAGCGTTACGCCGCGGATGATCTCGGCACTCAGCAGGGTCGAGCGATTCGACAGCTTGGTCGCCACCATCTGCACCGGCGGCGACGGGTTGATGATTATGATCGATTGCGGCACGACCCCCTTGATCGTCCACGACGCGCTGGCGTCGCTCACCACGACTTGGAACGGGGTGCCGGGCGTGCCCAGCAGCCACATGATGGTTTCGTTGGGCACGCCGGAGGTGTTGCCGGGCGCGGTGGGATTGGCGATGCCGAAGGCGCCTCCGCTGCCGCATCCCAGCCCGAGCAGGCCGGCAAAAATCAGCGCCGCGCACCGGCGCAGGGTGGGATAGCCATTTGATCTGCGAGTCATCGCGGGACTTACGGCACCTCGACGTTCGGTTGATTCTGGCACACCAGGCACTTGCCGCTGCCATCGGAGCAGATGGTCGAGCACGGCGGGTTGACCGTCGTCGGCGGCAGCATGGTCACGCTGGTAGGCGAGGCGGCCGGCGAGGGCTGGGCGCCCGGCGGCGAGGTTTCGAAGCGCTGCAAAGTATAGGGTTGGGGATCCGCCGGCGCGCAGAACTCGAAGCGCCCCGCAATCGGCGTGGGGCTCGCACTTGGGTTGGGCGTGCCTTCCGGCACGACTCCGCTGGTGATCAACTGCACGCCATTCTTGGAGAGCACGATCGAGGTGCCGGAATCGAAGGTTGCGGTCGTGCCGGTTACGCTGGCATGGCCCACGCACTGCATCGCGAGCGTCGGATGAAGCGGATTGGCCGAGCAGGTGCCGCTGTTCGCGACGCCGCTCCGTACGGCGATCGTGTGCCCGGTGTACTTTTCGGGAAGCCCGCTGAACAGGTCGCTTGCCGCCGCATACAGGTCGAAGGCGGCGACCTTGCTGCTGTCCGGCACGAACATCGAGAAGCTTGCCTGTCCTGAACCCGGTGGGATCGTCGCCAGCGTGACGTTCTCGATGTGATGAGTGCCCTGGTCCTCGGCGGTGACCAGCACGTTGAGTGCCGACGAACCGGCAGGCAGCGGGGGGTTAACGGTGACGAACCCGCTAAGCTGGGCGCGTCCGAGCGCGACGTTGACCACGCTGTTGCCCGCGAGCGTGATCGACGATTGCTGCGTGTTGTAGCCGGCCGCGCTCACCACCAGCCGATAGGTGCCGTTGGGGATGCTCTTGAAGGCCTGTGGCACGAAATTGCTCGGCCGCATCGGGTAGGTGCCGGTGTCGTCGGTGTTGGCGCTGGCGAGCACCACGCCGGTGGTGGGGTCCTTCAGCTCGACCGTCGCGCCCTCGATTGGTAGTCCCAAACACTGGTCTGTGATCTGGCCCGAAAGCGAGCTGCCGCCGACGAAACCCGCCGAATCGAGATTTATCTTCTGCGATTGTCCGCGCGTGACCAACACGCCGCTTGCGACCTTGTAGGCGAAGTTTGGGCTCGAGGCGACCAGGTCGTAAAGCGTTCCATCCGTTGCCGCCGGCAGCACCAGCGTGTAACGCCCGCCGCCGAGGGTGGTGGTTTCAACCACCTGGTCGGTCCCGCTCAGCTCGGCCAGCACTTGGGTGGCGCCGGAGGCGCTACCTCTGATTAGCCCCGTTGCGCTGGAGGCCTGGGTGATCCTCGGATTCAGCGTGTAGTTGGCGCCGCTGAAGGATGGCGGCGTCGATTTGTTATTCGCGGTGGGATTGATGTGAATGATCAGCGTGGCGACCCCGCCCAGCGGCACCGTGACTTGGCCCGATGTGCGCAGGAGCGGCGACGGATTGAACATCGCGATCTGCGAGCTGATGCACCCCTCCAGCGGCCGCTTGGTGCTGAAGCAGTCGGGGATCACGTTGCCCGCGCTGAGGTTGTCGAGCGCGAGCTCGATCTGATGGTAGTTGCTCGCCGGCACCGTCCAGCTGTTGAACATCTGCGGCAGCGTGGCGATCTGCGCCATATCGATCTGCAGCTCGCTGGGGCCGGTGCCGCCCGCGGTTGGCGACTGGCCGGTCGTGTTGAGGTTGAACAGGGTCGCCAGCGTGGTGAACGGGTTGGTTACGCCGGTAGTGTTGAGGCCCACCCCCTGCGGCACAGGAATCGTCACCCAGTTGGGGTCGAGGTCGCTCACGTTGGGATTCGTGCTCGGGTTGAGCCGCACCGAGACGACGTTGAACGAAATGTTCTGGAAGCCGGGCGGAAGGGTACCCGTGAAACCGACCACCACGACGCCGACCGATCCCGTGGCTTGACCGAGACTAATCCTGGCCGGGCCGAGAACCAGAGCGGCAAGCAGCAACAGGGGCGCGAACAGCAGGACCGCCGCCCGCCAGGATGATAGATGTTTCACGCGCTGAACCTACAGGCCAAATTTCGGTTAGCGTTGGGATAACCTAACCGGAATGCGAAGGCAAGCTACGATGTTGATTGCTGCATGCGTGCGTCAAAATCAGGCAACGAATGCAGGCCCGCGCTTGCGGCGAGCGCGCCTCGTGCCCTCAGCCGGCGCGCCGAGGGGCTTGACTGTATGCCGGTGAGACTCGGAAAATTTCGCTCACGATGAAGCGCATACCCCGGGCCGTGATCGGCGGCGCACTGACGCTTGCCGCGCTGTTCGCACTCCAGATGAGCGCGGCGCCGCGCGCGCTCGCCACCTTGCAGATCTCGGTCGGTAATCCCGGGCTCCAGCACTTCGACTCCGACGGCGGCGTCGAGCTCGACTTCGGGCTGACCGACTCCGCCGGCGCGCCGGTGGGCAACCTGCGTCCGGACAACGTCCAGGTCTTTGAGGACGGCAAGCCGGCCAAAATCATCGACTTCCGCGGAGTGGGCCAGGGCCGCCCGGTGGATATTGTGTTCGTGATGGACGTGACCGAGTCGATGCAGCCTTACATCGACGCCATCAAGCAGAACATGATCAACTTCGCTCACGACCTTGCCTCCAACAACCGCGACTATCGCCTGGGCTTGGTCACCTTCGAGGACTACGTGGTCTCGAAGTATCCCGACTGCAACTGCGCCTATCGCAACCAGCTCACCCCCGACGTGAGCGAATTCATCAAATGGGTCGGCACCCTGCACGCGAGCGGCGGCGGCGATATCCCAGAGGACCCGCTCGATGCGCTCGCCTACGCCGCCACGCTGCCGTTTCGCCCGCAGGCGCAGGCGATCCTAATCCTGATCACCGACGCGCCCTGCCATAAGGCCGGCGACGGCCCCGACCGCGGCGGCGACCAGGCTTATCGCTTGCACAAGAATCCCAACGCCGACGTGACCGAGCTGACCGGCGACAAGGTAGCCGCGATCCTCCAGCGTCAGGGGCTGACGCTGTACGCGGTGGTGCCGCCGCCGTTCATCGAGCCAGCTTACGCCGAGGTCGTAAAGGCGACCCACGGCCGTTCCTATAACATCGTCACCGAGCAGAACCGCTTCCCCGAACTGGTCCGCGAGATCGGCCATTCGATCGCGACCGAATACTCGCTGACCTATCGCACGCCGCGGCCTATCGAGGACGGCACCAGCCGCGAGGTTGAGCTGAAAATCAACTACGAGGGCCAGACCGGCTCAGCCAACACCTCCTACCAGGTCCATGGCGTCGGCGGCGCGCGGATCAACGTGCCCGAGGGCGGCGAGGGCGAGGCCGCGAGTAACATGGGCGGCACGGGCCTCGCGCAGCTATCCTTCAACTGGTGGAACCTGGCGGTGCCGCTGATCGCTATCGCAGGGCTCTTCGGGTTGTCGCGCATGCGCTTCGGGGTGCCGGCAGAGGAGCTCAAGGCGATCGTGGAGGCGCAGAGCCGCGCGGCGCCGCCGCGGGCCCCACGCGCGCCGGTCACCGCGCAGCCGGCGCAGACTGCGCGCACTGCGGCGCCCGCGCCGCCGCCTTCTTCAGCCCCGCTAATTGCGCACGAGGCGCGGCTCAGCCTGGTCGAGCCGATGGATCCGGTGCCCGCCGAGTACAGCCTGCTCAAGGACGAAGTTTCGATGGGTCGCGGCGAGGACAACGACGTTGTGATCCCGCATCCGAGCGTCTCGCGCGCGCACGCGCGCCTGATGCGGCGCAACGGAGTGTACGAGCTGACCGATCTCAACTCGACCAACGGCAGCTTCGTCAATGAGCAGCAGGTGCGCGGCTCGGTGCGGGTGAGCAGCGGTAGCCAGGTGCGCCTGGGCGACGTGCGCTTCGTCCTGCGCTATTGAGGCGCTCGGACAGCGTCGCGCTCGTCAAGCCGGTTACGGTTCTTCGGCCGCGCGAAGTCGCTCCTCTGACGGCCCGACCGATCGAGCGCCTGGGCGCGGCGGAGGACTGCGCGCCCCGTACGTTGAGCCGGTGCCGTCCCATGGTGTAACTTTGCTGCTCTGGCCCGAGGAGGACCGTCGGATACCTGGCCGCCGATGAAGAAACTTAGCGGAGCGCAAATCATAATCGAAAGCCTGATCGCCGAAGGCGTCGACGTAATCTTCGGCTACCCGGGCGGCGCGATCCTGCCCACCTATGACGCCTTGCTGGATTCACGAATCAGGCACATCCTGGTCCGCCACGAGCAGGGCGCGGCGCACATGGCCGAGGGATACGCGCGGGTCAGCGGACGGCCGGGCGTGGTGATGGTGACTTCGGGGCCGGGCGCGACCAATACCGTCACCGGCATCGCCGACGCCTACATGGATTCGACCCCGCTGGTCGTCATCTCGGGCCAGGTGGCGACCACCATGATCGGCAACGACGCCTTTCAGGAGGCCGACATCGTCGGCATCACCCGCCCCTGCACCAAGCACAACTACCTGGTCAAGGATGTGCGCGAGGTCGCGCGGATCATCAAGGAGGCCTTCTTTATCGCGGGCACCGGGCGCCCCGGCCCGGTGGTGGTGGACGTGCCCAAGGACGTCCAGCAGCACGAGTATGCCTTCAAGTATCCCGACAAGGTCGAGCTGCGCGGCTTCAAGCCCACCCTCAAGGGCAATCCGCGTCAGATCGAGCGCGCGGTCGAGGCGATCGAGAAGAGCGAAAAGCCGCTGTTCTACGTCGGCGGCGGCGTGCAATGGTCAGGCGCGGCGCCCGAGCTGACCCAGCTCGTGCGCGGCCTCGGCATCCCGGTCACCGAGACGCTGATGGGGCTGGGCTCGTTTCCGGCCTCGGACCCGCTGTGCCTGGGGATGCTTGGGATGCACGGCTCGTACGGGACCAATACCGCGGTGTGCAACACCGATTGCCTGATCGCGGTGGGCGCACGCTTTGACGACCGTGTCACCGGGCGCATCGCCGATTTCGCGCCCAATGCGAAGACGATCATCCACATCGACATCGACCCCTCGTCGATTTCCAAGAACGTCAAGGTCGATATCCCGATCGTAGGCGACATCAAGTCGGTGCTGAGCGACATGCTGCGCGTGGTCAAGGGGCGCGAGGGGATCGCTAAGCGGCGCCCGGCGTGGCTCCGCTGGCATCAGCAAATCCTCCAGTGGCGGCGCGAGAAGCCGCTGTATATCAACGGCAACGGCAAGCGCCCGGGCGACTCGGTCTCGCCGACCCAGGTGCTCGAAGAGCTCCATCGGCTGACCAAGGGCGACTGCATCATCGCCACCGACGTCGGCCAGCATCAGATGTGGGTCGCCCAGCTTTTCCCCTTCGAGCGCCCGCGCTCGCTTTTGACCTCGGGCGGGCTGGGCACGATGGGCTATGGGCTGCCGGCCGGCATCGGCGCCAAGTTCGCCGCCCCCGATCGCAAGGTGGTGGTGATCTCGGGTGATGGCTCGATCCAGATGAACATCCAGGAGCTCGGCACCGCGGTCCAGTACAACGTCGATGTCAAGGTCATCATCCTGAACAACTATTTCCTCGGGATGGTGCGTCAGTGGCAGGAGAAGTTCTACCAGGAGCGCTACTCGTACTCGGCGATGTCGGTGCCCAATTTCGTCAAGCTCGCTGAGGCCTATGGCGCGCGCGGCTTTCGCATCGAGAGGCAGAGCGATCTGGCGGCGACGATGAAGGAAGCCTTTGCCACCCCCGGCCCGGTGCTCGTCGACATCGTGATCCCCAAGGAGGAGGCGGTGATGCCGATGATTCCGCCGGGCGGCGCGATGTCGGAGATGCTGTTCGCCTGAGCTGCTGCCTTCCGCTGGTCCGAGGAGAGGGCGGCGCCAGCGACACCAGCGCCGGCGGAGATCGCCGGGTGCGTTCGTGCCCGGAACGCATCGGGCCATTGCCTCGGAAAGGAACCCCACCACGATGGCGCGACTGCCGTATCTCAACCGCGAGGATCTCGATCCCGATGAGCGTTTCGTCTTCGACGAGTTCGAGCGCGAGCGCGGTACCCCGCCCGCCAACATCCATCGCCTGATGGCGAACGCGCCCAATCTGATGCGCCGCTTCTCGACGCTCGCGGTCGAGCTGCGCAACCATACCCGGCTCGACCCCCGGCTGCGCGAGCTGGCGCTGATGACCGTCGGACGCATCGCCGGCGCCGAGTACGAGTTCGTCCATCATTGGAACATCGCGCTGCGTGTCGGCGTGCGCCGCGAGCAGCTCGAACAACTCGTCGACTTCGAGCGCTCGCCCGTCTTCGATGAGCAGGAGCGGGCGGTGATGCGCTACGCGGCCGAAGTCACGTCCAACATCAAAGTCTCCGACGCCACCTTCGACGCCCTGCGCGCCTTCCTCGACCACCGCCGGCTGATGGAGCTCGCGATGAACGTCGCGACCTACAACGCGGTGGTGCGGATCATCGTGCCGCTGGGGGTCGAGCTCGAGCCCGACGCGAAGAAAAACTGACACCCGCTGAGGTTCGACCCAGCGGCGCCGCACGGACGGACGACACGCCTGCCAAGCGTTTGCTGGATAAGCGCGCCTTTTCTTGATCCACGCCGCGATTAATGCGAAGCAAATGGGGTACGTAACTCTTCACGGGTACGTAACTCTAAGCGATGCGGAGATGGGCTTATGCCAGAATTCGACATTGTCATTAAAGACGGAATGATCATTGACGGGACCCGCGCCCCGCGTATCCGCGGCGACCTCGGGATCAAGAACGGTCGCATCGCCAGGCTCGGGCGTGTCCCGACCGGCGAAGGCGCCAAGGTGATCGACGCGCGCGGGCTCATCGTCGCCCCCGGCTTCATCGATCTCCACACCCATTACGACGCCCAGCTCTTCTGGGACCCGTGGCTCACCATCTCGGGATGGCACGGGGTGACCTCGGTGGTCATCGGCAACTGCGGTTTCGGTTTCGCCCCGGTCAAGCCCGGTGACGAGGAGCGCGCGATGCTGACGATGACGCGCACCGAGGCGATTCCGCTGGCCGCGATGAAGGCCGCGATGCCGTGGGATTGGCATACCTATCCCGAGTTTCTCGACCGCATCGATCACCTGCCCAAGGGGGTCAACGTTCTGCCCTACGTGCCGATCAATCCGCTGCTCGGCTACGTGATGGGCATCGAGGAGTCCAAGAGCGGGCGGATGCCGACCGACGACGAGCATCGGATGATGGCGCATCTGCTCAACGAGGCGATGGACGCCGGCGCCTACGGATGGTCGGCGCAGCGCCTGAAGCCCGACGGGCCGTCGTCGGTGCAGCGCGATTGGGACGGCTCGCCGATGAACACCGACATCATGCACGACGAGACCTGCAAGGTCTTCGCCAAGGTGCTCGGCGAGCGCGGCGAGGGCTTCCAGGAACTGACGCTGGCGAGCTGGAACCCCAAGGAAGACGCGCGCCACTTCGAGGAGCTTGCGACGATCAGCGGACGGCCGATCATGTTCGAGGCCGTGCAGTCGCAGGACCGCTTCCCCCATCGCCACCGCAACATGATCCGATGGCTGGAGCGCTGCCGCATGCGCGGCATCCCGGTTTACGGCCAGGGCATCACCACCGAGGCCGGTCTGACCTTCACCTTCGAGGACTGGAACCTCTTCGACGACTCCGACACCTGGCGCGAGGTGACTACCGGCACGATCGCGGAGCGCAAGGCCAAGCTCGCCGACCTCGCGCGCCGCGAGGGGCTGAAGACCAAGCTTCCGCGCGAAGGGCTGATCACCAGCTTCTTCGATCAGATCGTGATCGTTAGCGTGGCCGACGACAAGCTGCGCGCGTTCGAGGGGCTGACCCTGCGCAAGGCCGGCGAGCGCGACGGCAAGCATCCGGTGGACGTGATGTGCGACCTCGCGGTGGCCGATAATCTCAAGACCGAGTTCTTCGCCCCCGCGGTCAACCGCGACCCCGCGCTGATGAAGGAGATCATCGACTATCCGTGGATCACCTTCGGCGTCTCCGACGGCGGCGCGCACACCAAGTTCCTCACCGCCGGCCGCTACCCGACCGAGGGCATCATCAGCTTCGTGCGCGAGCGCGGATGGCTCACGCTGGAGGACATCCACTGGCGGCTGAGCGCGTTGCCCGCGTTCTGCGCCGGCTTCAAGGATCGCGGCTTCCTGCGCGAGGGCGCGCCGGCCGACATCGTGATCTACGATTTCGAAAAGCTCGCGGTGGGGCCGGTCGAAGTCGTGCACGACCTGCCGGGCAACGAGTGGCGCCGGGTGCAGCGCGCCGAGGGTTACCGCCACATCCTGGTCAACGGCCAGGTCACGTTCGAGAACGACGAGTGCACCGGTGCGACGCCGGGCAAGCTGCTGCGCCACGGCGTCGGCGCGTGACGCGGCGAGTCTGCGAGTCTGAAGGATAGGTGAGTAAGGCGACAGGCGGCGGCGCGGGTGGCGCTGCCGCCTGTCTTGTTTATGCGGCCCCGGGAGGAAGCGAAGTCGCATCGCCGGCGCGCTCAGCGGCTTGCGAGGGCGCGTGCGATGTGCGAAATTTTCAGGTTCCGGCGCGCGCCGTTAGCTCAGCGGATTAGAGCAGCAGACTACGGATCTGCGGGTCGGGGGTTCAAATCCCTCACGGCGCGCCAATAAAATCAAGGGTTTGGGCCGGATCGTCAGATAACCCGATTTTCCGTGGATCATCTGTGGATCACCTTTGTACCCGTCTCGGAGTATAATCTGACGCCGGCGGCGCCCTTCGCGCGGCCGGCCGGTCGAATTCGAGACGGGGTTTAAAATCGCCGGTCCACTTTTGCCTCAGCAGGTTCGGACGCCGCCGGCGCCGGCCCGCGGCATTTGATCCCCTTTCACTGCAACTCGCATGCGCAGCGAAAATTTTCCCCGGCCTGAAGATAGCCGATTTCTGGGTCGGCGAGTGAGGCTGCCGGCCCTTCGCTCCGTCACCCGCGTCCTTCACCATGGCTGGCCAAGCGCCATCGCTTAAAGGAGGGGTGTCAGTTCGAGCCCGTTCCCATCGAATGCGTCGCGGGCCCTTTCGATCCTCGGAGATCGCTCATCGCCAACGCAGCGGGGTCCGGTACGTAGAGTCATTGCTCATTCCAAAAAGCCAACAATCGGATAACCTCATGTGACTTAAGCGGGAGCCTCATGGAACGATCAGCGAGTTGCTGAGTCACATTGTGCGCTGCCCGTATCTCAAGTGCGGGGCGGCCGACGGACCGTCCCGAGGGGGGCGAGCGCGGGTTGTTTCTCAGCTTTTGGGCGGGAATTCATCGCGTGCCGACTGCGCGCCAGGCTTCGGCGATTCGCCGATGATGGTTGGCGCGCGCGTCATTCTCCCGCTCCTGCGCTCGGTAGTACCGTAGCTGCGCGCGGCAGGAACGTTTCGCCGCCACGCCCGGGAATCTTGCACCGCTTCGCTGCAACTCCGTTGACTTCGCGTGCTCGCAATCATGGAGGTCGAAGCTTGCGGCTGCCGCACGCGCCTTTGCGGCCTGCGTGTCGAAGTGATGCGCGATCGCCTCATGATCTTCGGGCGTCTTCGCGTTCTCCGCGTAATTGGCTATTGCGGACGAGGGACCTGGTTCCGCGGCTGTCGCCGGGAATGATAACGACAGCGCTACCGTCGCGAGCAGCGTAGCTGCCACGATTAAACTCAAACCTTTCATGTGCCCTGCTCTCCTTTTAGGGGAATCAGCGGACGACGTTCAGGGCTCAAGCTAGCCGCATGCCAGTTTTTGACGAAAAGTCGTGGAGGCAAGTCTGGCTGTGTTGCCACCTTGATTCACGTCCGGACGTCATTCACCGCCAGCGGGGCGGGAGCGTCCAACGTTGTGTGTGTGGCAATTCGCCTTGGCGCCAGGGAAATTTTCCACTGCGCGCCCACGTCCGCGCACCAGCGCTACGAGCCATACCCTGAGATGAGTACTCTGCGATCAGTCAATGACCCCACGCGATTGGCCCTGCGGACGCTCTGTGACGTCGCGCCACAGCCATCGCGGTCTTCGCTCTCTTATCGGTCCACAACCGCCAGGCCAGACAAACGTCGACTGAGCCCTGAGGTAATAAATTCCACGGCCACCGCCGTCAGAATCACACCCAGTAATCGTGTAACCACATTGATCCCGGTCGCGCCTAAGACATCCCGGATCGGATCCGCCGCCCGCAAGGCCAGCCATACGGAAATTGCGACCAACACACACGCTCCGACCAAATATATAGTGTCAAACCACGTAGCCGACTGGTGTGCATATATAATTACGGTGCTGATTGCTCCCGGGCCGGCAATCAAAGGAATAGCCAACGGGACTACGGCGATTTCGGTCTTGCGTTCGGCCTCGGCCATTTCTTCCGGAGTGCGCTGGGTGCGCCGGGGTGCGGCCTCCAGCATCCCCAATGCCATCAGCATGATTAGAATGCCGCCTGCCACACGAAAGGCCGCGACGTCAACGCCAAAAAATCGCAAGAATGGTTCGGCGACGAACACGGAGGCAGCCAGAATGATGGCTACCGCAAGCGCGGTCACGTCGGCGAGGTGTTTTCTATCAGCCGGCGACTGATGCTGCGTAAGAGTCAGGAATATGGGTACAGCACCGACCGGGTCTGCAATTACGAACAGCGCGACGAGCGTCTCCGAATACTGCCGCCAGTGCTCCATAAGTGCCTCTTCCTGATCGCGCCGGATGCGTTCACCGGCGGCTGTGCCGGCTGTCCATGTTTCCGAGACCACCGTCAAATGCATAAAGACGCTTGGCCGCCGCTCGCGGGCATGCCAGGCGCGACGCTCGATCACTCAGGCGCCGGCGAACGAGCCACTTGCGTAGTTCTTCAGCAATCAGCATTCCGCCTGCGAGCGGTATCGCAAACAACCAGGGGGCCATTCCGATGGGCGCGGTGCCAAAAAGAAGATTGCCAAGAGACGTGTAGTCAATCAGTGCCACCAGCGCGATTTCCAGTAGTACACCGCCCCAAATGAGCGGGTTGCCCAAAAGCCCGGTGGAAAGTATGGAACGCGTTGCGCTCCGGCAGAGGAACACATTGACGATCTGCAAGACGACGATCGTGCTGAAGCACGCGGTCGTCGATTGAAGATACAAAGGGTCGTTGCTGGCGAGCGGCTGCCCGTATTTCCATCCGGAGCGATGGAGTACGAAGAAGAAGGTCGCCATCGTGACCGCTGCCTCAATCGCGCCCAGAAACAGATAGGCACGCAGCGCCAGCGGCCAGTCCAGAAGCCGTTTATGTTGGGGGCGGGGAGGGCGTTTCATAATCTGCGCATCGGGCTTTTCGGCGCCCAGTCCGAGCGCGGTGAGAGAATCGGTTCCCATGTCTATGGCCAGAATCTGGATCGGAGTAAGCGCGAGAGGAATGTTGAACAGCAAAAAGGCCAGGTAGGGAACCACTTCGGGAACGTTGTGCGCCAGAATATAAGTGAGGAACTTGCGGATATTGCTGAAAACTGCCCGCCCCTCTTCGATTGCGTTGACGATACTTGCGAAGTTGTCGTCGAGCAGTACCATGTCGGCCGCTTCCTTGGCCACGTCGGTGCCCGCGATCCCCATCGCGATCCCGATGTGCGCGCTCTTAAGCGCGGGCGCATCATTGACACCATCACCAGTTACCGCCACGACATGACCCTTGTGCTTCAACGCTTCGACGATGCGTCTTTTCTGGTCCGCCCCGACCCGCGCGAAGATGACCTCGGGTGCGTCCAGCGCGAGTCGGAGCTGGCTGTCGGAGAGCGCGCCAAGAATTTCGCCGCTGATTTCCAGTGGAGTATCCGACCGTATCAGGCCGATCTCACGCCCGATTGCCCTTGCGGTATAGGGATGGTCGCCCGTCACCATAATCACCCTGATCCCCGCCTCGCGGCATTTTCGCAGCGCCTCCGGCACCTCAGGGCGAGGCGGGTCTTCCAAGCCAGCTAGTCCCGCAAATATGAGGTGTTCTTCCAGCTGGGCACGCCGCCAGGTTCCTTCCAGCGGCCGATAGGAGATCGCGATGACCCGTAAGCCCCGGGTTGCCATGGCTTTCTGCGCTTCACGGATTTTGGTGCGAAGCTGGGAGCTCAGCGGGCAAACCTGTCCATGGTCGACGATCCGGTCGCAAAGCGGGAGGACCATCTCGGGTGCTCCCTTGCAAAACAGCATTGGACCGTCAGGAGTGGCGTGCACGGTCGTCAGGCGCATACGGCTGGCGTCGAACGGGATCTCATCCAGTTTCTTACAGTCGGGAACGGCCGGCAGAAAGCGCCGGGCGGTCTCGACCAGAGCAATCTCCATGGGATCGCCGAGCAGCACCGGCCGTCCACCTTGCTCGCCTTCGCGAAGGTCGTGGCACAGCGCCGCGGCGAGGAATAACAAACGGTAGTCCGGCGAGGTCTGTGCTAGGTCCGGATTTCCGCAATCGATCTCCGCCCCGAGCCAAAGCCCCTTAACACACATCCGATTCTGAGTCAGAGTGCCCGTTTTATCGGTGCAGATTACCGTGCTGGAGCCCAGCGTCTCCACCGACGGTAGATAGCGAATCAGGACGTGACGTCTCGCCATGCGTTGCGTGGCCAGAACCAGCGCCAGGGTAAGCGTCGGCAATAGCCCTTCGGGCACCATGGCGACGATGATGCCGATTGCAAAAATAAAGCCCTTCCAGAAGGGAACGCCGATCACACGGCTGAGAGCAAAGAAAGCCAGTCCGATCAGCAGCGATAGCACCGCAATTAGACGGCTTAAGTGAGCGATCTGCCGCCGCAGGGGAGAGACCGCCGCTCGCCCGGTCTGGGTGAGATGGGCGATCTTGCCGAACTCCGTATGCGTGCCGGTTGCGAAAACGACCGCTTTTGCCTCCCCCGACACCATCGAGGTGCCGGCCAGCAAGATGTTTTCAGCACGGATAACGTCAGGCTTGTGCGATGGTTGGCAGCTACGAGACTTCGACAGTGATTCACCGGTAATCGTCGCGTCGTTGACCCGCACGCCGAAAGCCTCGATCAGACGGCAATCCGCGGGAATTTTGCTGCCCTGCTCCAAGACGATCACATCACCGGGAACGAGCTGGTCGGCGGCCAGCCGCTGCACCTTGCCGTCGCGCAATACTTCCACCTGATTGGGAAGAAGCTCGCGGAGCGCGGCGAGGGCGCGCTCGATGCGGAATTCCTGCCAAAAGGAGAACAACCCGCTAACGATGATCACTGCTACCAGGGCGTAGCCGATCCTCGCCATGTCCTGGCCGGGCGACAGCCATTCCGCTAGGAAAGCCAGCGCCGCTGCGAGCCACAGAATCAACGCGAAAAAGTGGGTGAACTCCTTCAAGAAGCGCAGGGGCGCCGATTCGGTGACTACTTCCTCGACGCGGTTCGGTCCGTATTCGCGAAGCCTGCGCATGGCCTCGCTGGATGAAAGGCCTTCCGTGGTGCTGTTGAGGCTTGCGAGAACGTCCCTGACGCTAAGTTGATGAATCTTCATGGATGAACCGGCTCCGTCCGACAGAGTCGAGCGCCGGTGGAACCCTACATCTACGCCTCGACGACCCGTATATGCAGTCGGAGGTACTTACCCACAACCCCCATGCACGGTACGGGCAGCTCCAGGCGCATGTATGCCGAACGGAGCGGAGGTATTCTCACATGGATTCGCTCTTCCTTCAGTTCAACCGTCTCTCCGTCGCAGGCAGGGCACGGCAGGTTTCCCACGCGTCCCGTCCCGCCGCACTCTGCGCACGGGTACCACGCGGGAAGGACAAGAATCGTCGCACCGCCGCGCTCTGCGTCGTTTGCTCTAAGCGTGGCGATGAGATCGAGCGGACCCCACTCGTCGTCGCCAGCGGTCTCAGTGCCATGGAGCCGCTGATTCACTCGATGAGCGAGAGCCTCCAACGCGACCAGCGACAGCACCCTCAGTTCAATGGTAGGAATGATCGTGGGGAGGGCTGCACTAGGCTCCTCCCCGGCGGGTATCAACGCTGACGCTGCAATTTGGCGCTGGAGTGCGTCGTTGACTCCCTCGTCATAGTGGCGGCGCCATTCAGCCCTTTCTAAAACCCGGTAGGCGTTGATGATCTGCTGAAAGGCCGAGGTCGCGGCCGGGCCGGCACGGTCGGGGTGATAGCGTTTGACGAGCTGCCGAAAAACCCGGCGCAAGCCGTCTTGGCTTTCTGTCTGTGTCACGCCCAGGATTGCATATTGTGTTGTCGCCAACATCGCACCTTGCTCCTGACGCACGGAAGAGGCTGCGTTTCTAACGCACTTGGACTTCGCTCCGGCGCGCTCGCGTCCTAGGGGAACCCCATTAGGCGGTTCTTGAACCTCACCTTTGTATCGCTGGCGCCGGGACTAGGACTGCTCAGGTTAATCCGCGCCTGCGCATGTTTTCGACGCGCGCAGGAAGTGGAATAGCAGGTTGTTAGCCCGCGAGCTCCAGCTCGAAGCGGCTCAACTAGCACTATCGTCCTTCGTCGTGAAACAAGCCCAGGGCGCCTTCGGGAAAATCTCGGCCGGCTTCGTACCCGCCAAGCCGTTCATCTCGACGTAAGCAGCGCTGCGCGAGGTCGGCGAGGATGCGTGGATGTGGAATTCGGCACCGGCCCCCGCTCACCGGCTCCGGCTGCTGTTCGAAGTCAATTCTTCTCAAGGTCCGGTGGCCAATGTTGCGGTTGTTCACGCGTAATCATCCCCCTCTACCATCTCCCGCCGGTGAGCGGCTCTCACCCCGGGCCTGGGCGAGATGTTCATCGACCAGGCGGTGATAAATCCGCTCGTAATGATCCGCCATCACACCGGCGGTGAAGCGAGCCTCGAATTCTGCGCGGCATCTGTGCCGCGAGATGGAGGGAATTCGATGTACTGCCTCTGCCAGGTCGCCAGTGCTGGATGCGATCAGCCCGGTCACTCCATTGCGCACCACCTCGGGAACCGATCCGCAGGGGCGGGCGATGACCGGGGTGCCGCAGGCCAGCGCTTCGATCATGACCAGACCAAACGGCTCGGGCCAGTCGACCGGAAATAAAAGCGCCATCGCGTTGCCGAGAAAGTCGCTCTTCTCGCACTCGCTTATTTCGCCGATGAAATCGATGTCTTCGCCCTCAAGAAGCGGCCGGATCCGGCTCTCGAAATACTCCCGATCCACAGCGTCGACCTTGGCGGCGATTTTGAGTGGAATTCGCGTTCGCCGCGCGACCTCGATGGCCAGGTCAGGACGTTTTTCGGGCGCGATGCGTCCCAGAAAAGCGAGATAGCTGCCGGGGCCGGGGTTAAATGTGAGCTGATCGGCCGGCAAGCCGTGGTAGACGGTGCCTCTCCAATTGAGTTCCGTCAAAGGTTCGCGCTGCGCGTCGCTGATCGACACGACCGGAGCCTCAGAGTAATACCGATAGACGCTATGCAGCTGCGGAATGTCGAGGCGGCCGTGCAGCGTCGTAAGCGTTGGCGTGCTCACCATCCGGGCGAACGGGAAACTCCAATAGTCCAAGTGACAATGGATCACGTCGAAGCGATCAGCATTATCGAACACCTCGCTGAGCATTGGCAGGTGCAGGCTTTGGCCCCAAACAGCCAGCCCGCCTGGTCTGAGCGCCGTGTGATGAACAGCCTTGAGCGGTGCGGCGGCGGTCGAATCGCCCGATGCGAAAAGAGTTACGTCGTGGCCCCGCCGGATCAACTCCTCGGTCACGTAGGCTACGACACGCTCGGTGCCACCGTATAGCTTGGGGGGCACGCTTTCGTACAGCGGAGCCACCTGCGCGATGCGAAGGCGGTCACGGGTCTGCTTCAACATTGTCGAACCCGAGCCGCGGAAAAGCCGTTCCGAGGTTTTACCAGCCAATCGCATAATATCTCCGTCGACTTCGCGGAAAGCGTCTTTGGCTTGAAGGACGGGTGATTCTCCACTGGATAACACCCGTCCTTGTCAAGTCTACGCCTTCGTTTGTCCTCTGGCTGCGCGTTTAACTCGTGCGAGACGCGAGGCCAACAGAGAGCCGCCAGCGTCTCCGCTACCGCGTCTTGAGGGGCTTCCACCTGTTTGCCGGCCGAGGTCTTCTCACGCTGGGCTCTCCCGCGCGAGGTCATTGAGCGAGATAATCTCGACCAGGCGTTCGTTTTGGTCCAGGACGAGCAGCCGCCTTACTCGCGCATCAGCGCCTCCACCTGGCTAGCCATCGTTGGCGTGACAGGTAATTACCTTGTACGACATGGCCCGGGTCATCCGGATGGCAAACACTGGCTTGCCCGGGGTGTGCGCAGCAATCGCAATATCGCGGTCGGTGACTACTCCAACGACCTTGTCATCACCATCGGTGCTGACGACGGAATACAACCACAGTCGAATTCCCACATCAGTAAGGCGGCGCGGATGAGTGTGTCCGACGCGGGGCAAGGTGCGACCTCGCGCATCATTAATTGCTCGACGTTCATTTCACACACTCCTTGGTCGCCGTGCTCGCGTTCTGCTGAAGTGCCCGGCGCACCCGGCGCCGTCAGGCCGCGTTCTTCTTCGCCGAATTGTCCTTTGGGGCTTCGATCTGGATCTTTACCTCCTTCGGTAAGGCCTCCTTGGGCATCGGTGCTGTTAGCTCCAGCACCCCATCATGGTAGGACGCCTTCAGATCTTCCGCTTTGATACCCTCAGGCAGCGGGATGGAGCGTTCGAAGGCTCCGTAGCGGATTTCGCGGCGGAGATAGTCAGCCTTTTTCTTCTCGCGCTTCTCTTCCCGCGAGCCCTTGATGGTCAACACGTCGCCTACAACCTTGATATCGACGTCCTTCGGATCGACGCCAGGGAGGTCGGCGCAAACGATAAACTTGCCGTCTTCCACGCGTGTTTCGATCGCCGGATGCCTCGGTAGAGGCTCCCATTCCGCGAAAAACTCGCGGCCAAGCGGAAAGCGGAACCAGTCGTGGTCGAAGCCGAAGCGTTCCAATAGGTCGTCGAACTCGTTACGAAAGCGTTCCAGTTCCCTCGATGGTCTCCATCTTTCAAGCAATCCCATTGTCGTGACCTCCTGTTTGCTTGTTCCGCCTGCGCCCGGTGCATGCGCTTCGACGGGTTGATGCTTCTTTTCCGAGGCTGCAACAGGCATGCCGCTGCTGTGCGGCGTACCAACAAATCGAAATCCTCTTCATCGCAGTTCGATTGTCGCTTTCGGCGGCACATTGGGGACATGATCCTGGCTCTTGTGGAGTCAGGGTCTTCGGGCGGCTGTTGTGTCAACGCCGGTTTAATTCTGACTCACGTTGGCGCGAGAGCTGGAGTGACCGCCGAAAACCAGACAGTTGAGAGAGAACGGATTGGACCGAGCGGCCGGGCTTATCGGAGGATAAGCCGTGGCAAGGCGCCGGAGCTTTAGCGTGGAGTTTAAGCGACAGGTGGTGCTCGACTTTCTGGAGGTCCGCGCGGAGACGCGCGGACTGGCGCGGCATCACAGTCTATCGTGGAATCAATCGTCCGCCTGACAGGCGTCCGGCCGAAGGGGTTCACTTCATGTCTATCCCCTCGATCGGGTTAGGCCCAGCAGCTTCGACGACTGCGGAAAATCACTCGGCCGCCACGGCGTGGCGTGACCCGCGGGGCGCCTTATTTCTTCAACTGCGGGTCGTTGCCGGCGACGCAGCGTGCGCCGGCGATCGACTGCGCCGCGTACTTAAGCATGTCCTGGTAGCGCGGATCCTTGTTCTGGCTCGCCCGCTCGGCTGAGTATTTCTTGAGACTGGCGGCGTAGGCCTCGCATTCAGCGGTCGTCCCAAACGCCGCCATCTGCTGCCACTGCGCGAGCGGCAGACTGGAATTGACGCCGTCGCTGGTGAAGGGCGGCGCGACCAGATACCACGCGGCTAGCGCGAGCGCCGCGGCGCTGCACAACTTCATCCCCGCAATTTAAGCAAGCGCATCCGGAAAATCGAAGACGCCTGCGCAGGGCTACTTCCGCATCCGCGCCAGCCGCTCATGCACCAGCGCGAACAGCGGCGGGCCGGAGCGCTGCTCGAAACGGTAACGTACCCGGATCAGCGGGGTCCCCAGTTGCAGCACACGCTCCAGACGCGCGGGGCTGGCGTCCACGATTGCGTCGGCGCCGCTGCGGCGCAGCGTTTCGCCCAGTTCCGCGATCTGCGCCGCCGAGTAGCCGAGCGCCGGCAGCACTGCGCCGATATGCGGATAGCTGCGATAGGCCTCGGCGATGCTGCCCACGGCGAAGCCGCGCGGATCAATAATCACGGCGCCGGCCGCGCGCGCCGCGACCGCGCCCGCCCCCGACGCCATCCCGCCGTGCGTCAGCGTCGGGCCGTCCTCGACCACCACGACGCGCTTGCCGGCAAGCGCGGCGCCGGGTTCGACGTTGACGACGAGATCGGACTCGATCATTGGGGCGCCTGGGTTGAGCTCCGAGGCGTGGCGCCGAATCAGCGCGAGCGCCTCGGGCGTGGCGCCGGATACCTTGTTCAGCACCAGTACGTCGGCGGCGCGCAGATTCGTCTCGCCCGGGTAATAGCTGGTCTCATGGCCGGGGCGCAGCGCGTCGAGCACGACGATCGACAGGTCGGGACGAAGGAACGGATAGTCGTTGTTGCCGCCGTCCCACAGAATAACGTCCGCCTCGCGCTCCGCCTGGGCAAGGATCGCGCGATAGTCAACGCCGGCGAAGACCGCGAGCCCGGCTTCGATATATGGTTCGTACTCCTCGCGTTCCTCCAGCGTACAACCGTGATGCTCGAAGTCGACCTCGCTCGCGTAGCGCATCGCGCGCTGCCTAAGCAGGTCGCCGTAGGGCATCGGATGACGAACCACTGCGACTCGCCGCCCGGCGGCCGTGACTGCGCGCGCCAGCGCCTGCGAGAGCGGACTCTTGCCCGCGCCGGTACGCACGGCAGTGACCGCAACAACCGGCAGACGGCTTTCAAGCTGGGTAAGGCGCGGGCCCAGCATCGCAAAACCTGCCCCGCACGCCTGCACCAGGCTCGCCTTGTGCATTACCTCGTCGTACGGCAGGTCGCTGTAGGAGAGAAAGACGAGATCGGCACGCAGGCGCCCGATCAGCACCCGCAGTTCGGTTTCGGGAAATATCGGGATGTCAGAATCGTAGAGCGGGCCGGCAAGCTCGCGCGGAAAGCTGCGCCGCTCGATGAAGGGGATCTGCGCAGCGGTGAAGGCAACCACCCGAAACTCCGGGCGGTCACGGAGGAAGACCTGGAAGTCGTGAAAGTCGCGGCCGGCAGCGCCCAGGACGATGCATCGCACGGGCTCGGACATACGACACAGCTAGCGCACAAGACGGACCGGCGCCACGGCGCGGCACCTAGGGAGACCGAGAGGGCGGCCCTGTCCAGGGTCCAACCATGGCTCTCTTGTTGAGAGGAGGGGCGCCATAATTGACATTTCCAAGCTCTTGGGGCGTCAAAAGTTCTGTTGACACATCAAAGCGGGAAAATTATGGTCGCGCTCAGGAGTTGCTCCCTGATGGAGACTATTTCAGGGCTCTTCGTTCGCTTTCGCGAGATTGTGATCGGCCGCCTGCGAGCGCAATCCATGACCGAGTACGCGCTAATCCTGGCCGCTATCGCACTTGTGGTTTTCGCGGCCTACCAGGTCATGGGTAATACGGTGAGCAAACTCGTGAGCGGGGAGGACAGCACGCTCAGCAGCGCCTAAAGCCCCCTCTCTCTTCGGGAGATCACCGGCACCGACGCGCCGGGCAGCTTGCTCCCGGGCGGCGAAGAACGGTCGCTCGACCTGTTTCGCTACCAGTTAATTACGGTGGTCACGAGGTACCACAGTCCGAGCAGAGCGCCGAGCGTGAAGATGAACATGCCGGCGTTTTCAGCGAAATGGTTCTCGTGAAACGCAACCTTTTTCCTGCCCAGCATTACCAATCGGCCCCCGTAGCGATCTAATAGTCAATCCTACGCGTTTTTAAGCAAACTGTACAGCTTTGACGCATATGTAGCGTGCAGGTCGAGGCTGGGGCTTAGCTTCAGGCTCAGGGTCGAGAGCTAGCGCGACCGCGACGGCGGTGCAAAATGGTCGGCCACGGGCAGCCGGCTTCCTGCCCTGTAGGCGGGAATTTCCTTGACCTCAAGCCTGCGGCGGGCAGGTCCGAAAAGCCGCCGCAACCAGCTCCCGCCGCTAGGGGAGAGTCGGCTCGCCGCAGGGTCCCTCGAGACCCATCTCGATACGCGCTCGCGCAACATCGCCGTCGTCAGCGGTTGCGAGATGAACTCGTCGCAGCCAGATGCGAGCGCCTCCTCGTGCTCGGCCTCTGAGGCGTCCGTCGTCACGACCATTATGGCAGCGCGGCGAAGCGCCGGCTGTGCCCTTAGCCAGGCGACCATCCCGAGCGCGCCCATAGGGCCGGGCAGCCGCAGGTCGGTCAGGATAAGTTGCGGCCGCAGCCTTTGCGCGATTTCCAGCGCCTGTTCGGCGCTACTCGCGACCTCCACGTCATAGCGTTCGTTGGCGAGGACACGCCTGGCGAGATCTAGCGTCTCGCGGCAAGCGTCTACGATCAGGATCCTCTCGTGCATCGCGCTCTCCAGTAGCCGGGTCAGTAACAGCGTGGAGCAATCCCCGGGCCGTCGGAAGGGACCCACGGCAAGCGAGGGAAGTTCATTCCGCAGTTCTAAGGCGCTCATAGACGATCGCGTTGCTGCAGGGATGGATCCGCCGCGAAACGGGCTGTCCGGAGGTGAAGCACAGGTTGAGCGGGCTGACCATGAGAGGCTCGGTCAGGTGTTGCATTAGACGATATGACATGTTATTTACCGTTCTGTCTTTGCTAAACGCTATTTATGGTTGTATGAAATGACGAGAAAGGGTTAAAGATGCTGATCCAAATGGCGGGTGATTTCCTGTTCTGGTGGCTTCTTGTCCTGGGAGTCGGCATCGGAGTCGTCATGGTGCTCGATAAATACGTTCGCCATTCCCGCAAGCGCCACGCCACCTCGGATGGTCCCTTTTCGTGGCTGCACGGCAGGATTGAAAAGTCATCCCACGAGCCGGTCGAAGAGCCGCCCACAGCGGCGACGGCCTCCGCAGCCGCTCCGATCCAGGCAGTGCCGTTGTTTCAGGCTCCTATGGCCGAACCCCGCCGCTACTTCATCGGCAAAGGGCCCGCCGACGAGGAGCGGTCCTGACACGAGCCGACCCTTTCCTCGAGCTCTTTGCCGAGCCGTTTGACCTCCTGACACTGCGTACTGCCTAGGCTTGACAGGGGGCGGGCGAAACGACGAAACCAGACTCGTAACTTCCAGCACTCCGGTCCGTCGACACGCTCAGCGTCCGGTGGGCCGGTGACGGAGGACTTACGATGTCGTCCATTCACGCGGCTGACCCTGCGGCGATCCGCGCGCGCCTTAGCCATCCCGTAATCGACTCCGACGGCCACTGGCTCGAATTCGGGCCGGTTATCTGCGAGTACCTCGAACGCGTCGGCGGGCGGAGCCTGGCGGAAGCGTTTCGCTCGCGCGACGAGAAGGTCGTGCGTGATCTGCGTCTGCCGCTGGAAGAGCGGCGTGAGATGCGCCGCCCGCAGCAGGCGTGGTGGGCCTTCCCGACCAGGAACACCCTCGATCGGGCGACCGCGATGGTGCCGCGGCTGCTCCACGAGCGGCTCGACGAACTCGGCTTGGATTTCTGCGTGCTTTATCCGACGACCGGGCTTGCGGTGCCGTTTATCGGCAACGACGAGCTGCGCCGGGCAACCTCGCGCGCTTTCAACACGTATGTCGCCGAGCAGTTCCGCGAGTACGCCGACCGGATGACACCCGCCGCGGTCATCCCGATGACCACGCCGCAGGAGGCGATCGAGGAGCTCGAGTACGTCAGCAAGACGCTGAGGCTGAAAGTGGTGGTGATGGCGAGCGTGATCAAGAGGCCGATTCCGGCGCTCGCGCGGCGCTCGCCGGAGCTGGCACGTTATGCCACTTGGCTCGACATGCTGGGTCTCGACAGCGCTTACGACTACGACCCGGTATGGGCGAAATGCGTCGAGCTCGGCCTTGCGCCGACCTTTCATTCCAGCGGGCGGGGCTACGGGATGCGCGTGTCGGTGTCGAACTTTACTTACAACCATATCGGGCATTTCGCGGTCGCCGGCGAGGCGATCTGCAAGGCGCTGTTCCTCGGCGGCGTGACCCGTCGGTTTCCAACGCTGAAATTCGCCTTTCTGGAGGGCGGCGTCGGATGGGCGTGCAACCTGTATGCGGACCTTATCGGGCACTGGAAAAAACGCAACGCAGATGCGCTGGCCGAGGTCGATCCGGCTAATCTCGACCGCGCGCGGCTCGCCGAACTGTTCAATCGCTACGGCGGCGCGTCGTGGGCCGACAAGCTCAGGAGCTGGACGCCCGAGGGCGAGGGCGCGGTGCCCGGGATGCCGGGCAGCGAGCTGTGTGATGACTTTGCGGCCTGCGGCATCGAGCGGCCGGAGGACTTCCGCGAACTGTTCTGTCGCAACTTTTATTTCGGATGCGAGGCCGACGATCCGCTCAACGCGTGGGGCTTCAACGCGCGGGTCAATCCGTACGGCGCGCGGCTGAGGGCGCTCTTCGGCTCCGACATCGGCCATTTCGACGTCCCCGACATGCGCGAGGTCTTGCCCGAGGCGCATGAACTGGTGGACGACGGCCTGATCACGGCGGACGACTTTCGCGAATTTGTCTTTGCCAATCCGGTCGAGTTCTGGGGCGGGATGAATCCGGGGTTCTTCAACGGCACGCGGGTCGAGAGCGAGGCCGCGGCCTGGCTGGTCGCCCATCCCATGCGCCCGATCGACACCCGCGCCGCCGGGTAGGGCGAAGGCCTACGGGCTGCCGGAGGCGAGGTCGTCGAGCATCTTGTTCAGCTCGCTGGCGCGCCGGGTCTTTATCGCACTTCCGCGAGCGCGCGCCACGAGATCTTTATCTTCGGCAGTCACCACCGACCGCCTCTCGCGGACTCAACCTGCCGGGTACAATTCGCGCCTTGGCGGCGGCACTGCGCTATGCTGGCGCAACATCCACGGCGGAGGAGCCTCAAGCATGCTCAAGGAATTCAAGGAGTTCGCGCTGCGCGGCAGCGTGATCGACATGGCCGTTGGTATCATCGTCGGCGCCGCCTTCAACGGCGTGGTCAAGTCGCTGGTTGACAACGTGATCATGCCGCCGATCGGTGTGCTGCTCGGGCGGGTCGATTTCTCCGACCTCTTCATCAACCTCTCGCGCAACCAGTACCCGAGTCTGGACGCGGCCAAGAAGGCCGGCGCCGCGACGATCGCCTACGGCGTCTTCATCAATTCCGTTATCAACTTCATAATTGTCGCCTTCGCGGTGTTTATTTTGGTGCGCCAAATCAACCGCCTGTACAAGCAGGCGCCGCCACCGCCGACGACCCGGGACTGCCCGTACTGCGCGACGGCGATTCCGATAGCGGCCGTGCGCTGCCCGCATTGCACCTCGGAGCTCAAGGCAGCCGCCTGAGCGCGAAGGCCCGTGGGAGTCGTCAAGCGCGTCGCCGCCAACGCCGCGCTCGCGCTGGGCGGCGTGCTCGCCGCCCTCGTCATCGCCGAGCTCGCGATGCGTGTTGCGGGGCTGTCGTACCCTACAACGACGACCTTTCTGCGCGCCGATTACTACACCGGATGGTCGCACAAGCCGGGGATCACCTTTCCCAACCCGGTGGACGGGTTGCACGGCTTCGTCAGCTTCAACCGCTACGGGATGCGCGACAACCGCGAGTACACGATCGCCAAGCCGCCGGGCACGTTCCGGATCGCGGTGATCGGCGACTCCTTCGCCGAGGCGTTGCAGGTGCCGCAGGCGGAAGATTTCTGCTCGGTGGTGGAGCGCGAGCTTGCGCGATGCGACGGCCTGCGCGGCAGGAAAATCGAGGTGCTGAATTTCGGCGTTTACGGCTTCGGCACTGCGCAGGAGCTGATCATGCTGCGGCGGCGGGTGTTGCGATGGTCGCCGGACCTGGTGGTGCTGGAGTTCTACGCCAACGACCTGGGGGATAACACGCGCGCGACCGACGACTCATGGTCGTGGGGTCCGCGCCCGTACTTCGTGCTGCAAAACGGCCGCCTGACCGAGGACGACAGTTTCCGTTCAGCCCCGTCGATTAAGGACAACGTCGCCGCCGCCGAATGGAACGGCAGGCGCAAGCTCAGGCCGGGATTGGCGCCGCTCTACGGGCTGATTATCAACTCGCGCGTCCGCGAACTGATTTACCATTTCAGCTACGCGCCGGTGGTAGTACCGTTTTTCCATCTCGACCGATGGATCGAGCACCGGGTGTTTTTCTCTCCCAAGCAGGAGCCGCCTCCCGCGCCCGGAAAAGCGGCCGCTCCGCCTGCCGAGCCCGGGACGCTCCCGGACGCACGACCGAACCATGCGCCCGCGTCCGCTCGGCCGGCGTCAGAGCTCGAGCAGAGGTTTCGATGGGAAGGCTCGTTGCTCGGCCCGCCGCGGCAGAAGGAGTGGAGAGAGTCTTGGCAGGTAACTGAGAGGCTGATCGAGGAGATCGCGCGCGAGTCGCACGCCCACGGTGCGCGTTTTCTGCTGATGATCGCGGACGCCTCCGCGCAGGCGTATCCCGACCCCGAATTGCGCCGCAAGGTGCTCCCTGAACCGGTTTATCTCAATCGGCGCCTCGAAACGCTCGGCAAGCGCGACGGCTTTGCGGTGCTCAGCCTGGCCGAGCCGCTCCAGCGTTACGCCGACGCGCATCATGCCTTTCTGCACGGGGTCAGCGGCTACATGCCGGGGTGGGGCCACTGGAACGTGGAGGGACACCGCGTCGTCGGTGAGCTGCTCGCGACGGAGATCTGCGCGATGACGCGGGACGGTCAGGCGAACGCGTCGAGCGCGCAGGCCGCGCCCGCGAGACCGCGTAAGGCACACCTTTATCGCGGCGCGCGGCGCCGCAGGGTTATCGCACCCACGATTGCATCGGCGGCAAGGGCGCGGTCACGCGCACCGGCACCTGCGCGCGACGCCCGTTGCGCAGGACGTTGAGATAGACGATCTCTCCGGGGCGGACGCCGCGCATGCGCGCATAGAGGTCGATGAAGTTACTTACCCGATAACCGTCAACCCCGATCACCAGGTCGTAAGTTTCTCCCGTGGGAATGGCGCCGACGATTGGGCCGATTATCACTGCGGGCGGAAAGGCCATCGCGGCCAGCATACTGGCACCATTAATCAGGTCCTTCGCGCGCTGCTGGAACGGATGCAGGCCGGCGCTCGCCGCCGGACCTTGCGGCGCGATATCGACGATCAGCAATCCCTGGATTCCCTGGCGCGCCTCGATCCTCAGGTTCATCCCCAGCAGCGAAATTTCCTCGGCTGCCTCCAGGTATTCCTCGACCCCCGGCGGTTCGGGCTCATACGTGGGCGGTTGCGCCGCGTGGGGCGCATGCGCCACGACGGCGTTGTAGGGAAGCGGGGGCGAATTCAAATCGGCCTGCGAAGCGGGTATGGAAGCCGTCTCGGCAGCGTTGGCGGACGGCGGTTCTAAGCGCGTCGCGCCCGCAAGCAGGCTCACTATGCAAGAGAGCAAAGCTAGCTGCTTGTATCTTCGCATGCGGCTGAGCCGGCGAACGTCGGGATGGCCGCCAAGAGACTATCAGACGCGCAACAGATCCCGCCATTGCGGGAATTTGCCCGGCCGCCTGTGATGCGTCGAGGACACGATCGCGGCTTGCCCGCCGCGGCGCGCGCGTTTTACAGTAGCGGCGCGTACGCACGCAACCGCTGCGGAACGGTGCCGCGCGGGACGCACAAGTCGAGGCACGAATGAAGGTATCGCTCTTTTATCTGCCCTCGGTCGGCAACAAGGCCGAGATCGAAAAGGGGATGGTCGGGTTGCGCGGCGAGCTCTACGACCAGATGCTGCGCGAGGTCTCCGAGCAGGCCAAGCTCGCCGACGGCCTCGGCTACGACTCGATCAGCTTCACCGAGCATCACTTTCACGCCGAGGGCTTCGAGCTTTCCAACAATCCCGTGCTGCTCGACTTGTATATCGCGATGCAGACCAGGCGGATCCGGGTCGGCCAGCTCGGCATCGTGCTGCCGGCCAACAATCCGATCCGCGTGGCCGAGGATATCGCGATGCTCGATCATATGAGCGGCGGGCGCGCCAACGCCGGCTTCGCGCGTGGCTACCAGCGCCGCTGGGTCGATATCATGGCCCAGCAGACTCACGGCATCCACGGCGCCCAGCCCCATCAGCACGACGAGATCGACGCCGCCAACCGCGCCGCCTTCGAGGAGTGCTTCCGTATCATCAAGGCCGCCTGGACTGAAGACATGCTCGCCTACGACGGCAAGTACTGGCGGGTGCCGCCGGGCGAGACGCCGTGGCCGATCGAGGCGACGGCGAAATGGGGCAGGGGCGTCACGAACGGAGTGGTCAAGGCGGTCAGCGTGGTGCCCAAGCCGCTCCAGAAGCCGCATCCGCCGCTCTTCCAGCCTTTCGCCTCGTCCGAACGCAGTATCCGGTGGTGCGCGCAGGAGGGTGTTACTGCGGTGCTGCCGCCGCTGTTTCCGGCCTTCGAGCGCCAGCTGTGCGACGTCTATGCCGAGGTCTCTGGGCGCCCGGCGGGGCAGGGCATGGGCGTGCTGCGCGACGTCATCATCGCGGACAGTGACGAGGAGGCGCGCGCGTTGTGGCGCGAGAGCGGGTTCTTCTGCGGCCGCGAATGGTTCCATCCGTTCGGCTTCTACAAGGGGATGGAAGATCCAAAGACCGGCGAGGTGCCCGACCTCTTCGATAACAGCCTCGCGCTCATCGGCACCGTGGACAGCGTCACGCGCCAGCTCGAGCGGCTGCTCAAGCGGCTGCCAATCACGTGGATCTTTGCCTGGATGTACAACGGGCTGCTCGCGCACGACCGGCTGATGAAGACGATCGAGCTGTTCGCGACCAAGGTGCTGCCGCGCGTCGCCAACGCCGGCTAGCGGTCTTGGTGGGGCGCAGCCCGCCCACTGACAGGCGGTGCAAGCGTAACAGGCCTGCCGCGTTCGCTCAGGCGGCGGTAGGCCGCGCCATCAGTGCCAGCACGACCTCGGTCCATCGGTCGATGATGAAGTCGATTCCGATGAACAGGCCGATCACCCACAGGCCCGACAGCGGCCACAAACTCCAGATTGAAATTCCCAACAGCAGTGAGAACACGACGGACACTGCGACTATGCTCCGCCGCGCCGTGCGGTGGCGCAATTGAAGTTTGCGCCGCGACGCCGCGCCTTGAGGCCAGCTTGTCAAATTCCGGGAGCGGGTTTAAAAGGGGACAGCAACTCCGGCGTCAACCGCTTCCCAGGGAGGGCGTGGCGATGGCGACACGGCAGCAGATCGACTACGACGCGCTGATCCAGCGCGACCGCGTCCACGGCCGGCTCTACAGCGACCCCGACGTCTTCGAGGACGAGCTCGAGCGCATCTTTCATCGCGGATGGGTGTACGTCGGGCACGCCAACGAAATCCCCAATCCGGGCGACTTTCGCCTCGCCCAAATCGGGCGCGTTCCGGTGATCATGGTGCGCGACGAGCAGGGCACGGTGCAGGTGCTGCTCAACCGCTGCCGCCATCGCGCGGCTACCGTCTGCCAGCTCACGCGCGGCAACACCCAGCGCTTCCGCTGTGCGTACCATGGATGGACCTACAAGTGCAGCGGCGAGCTCGCCGCGGTGCCCTACCAGGACGCCTACGGCGGCAATCTGCCGCGCGCCGAGCTGGGACTGACCAAAGTGCCGCGGGTCGATTCGTACCGCGGATTCGTCTTCGGTAGCCTGAGCCCGGCGGGGATCACGCTCGAGGACCATCTGGGACGCGCGCGCGCGCAGATCGACAACTTCGTCGAGCTCTCGCCCGAGGGCGAAATCGACGTGCGCGCCGGGATCACCAAGTATCGCTTCCCGGCCAACTGGAAGCTCCAGGTCGAGAACGGGATGGACGGCTACCATCCCAATTTCACCCACCAGACCTTCCTCGACATGCTCGAGCGCGACAATGACGGCCAGCGCCTGGGGCTGTTCGACGGCGACGCCGCCTCGCAGACGCGCGACCTGGGCGGCGGGCATGTGATGCTCGACTATCGCGAGTACAATCGGCGGCGCAACCTGCGCGTGCTGGCCACGCTCTCGCACGAGCGCGAATATCACGAGGCGATGGAGCGGCGCTACGGCAAGGAGCGCGCGGCCGAGCTGCTCACCTTGGGCGGCACCCACGTGCTGATTTTTCCCAACCTGATTATCATCGGCATCCACATGCGAGTGATCACGCCCGTGCGCGTCGACGAAACCGAGGTCTCGCTCTATCCGACCACGCTCAAGGGCGTGCCGCAGGAAGTCAACCGCACGCGCCTGCGCGGGCACGAGGCGTTCTTCGGGCCGGGCGGGTTCGGCCAGCCCGACGACCTCGAGATGTTCGCGCGCATCCAACGCGGGCTCAACGCGGATTTCGATCCGTGGCTGTACATCGCGCGCGGGCTCCATCGCGAGCGCCTCGACAGCGACGGCACGATCGTTGGCCAGATGACTGACGAGGTGACGTTGCGCGGGATCTGGGCGCACTACCGCAAGCTGATGTCGCCGCAGGGGAGCGGCGCGGCGACGCGCCGCGGCGCGCGGCGCTCGGCGCAGGCCTGAGCGTCGAAACGGGGCTGCGGATGGCGCTCGATTATCGCCGGGTCGAGAATTTTCTTTACCGCGAGGCCCGGCTCATGGACGATAACGCCTACGACGAATGGCTCGCGTTGTGGGCGCCCGACGCGCTCTACTACTGGGTGCCCTGCAACAGCGACGACTCGGATCCCGAGCGCCAAGTCTCGGCCATCTACGACGACCGCCGCCGGCTCGAGGACCGCATCACGCGCCTGCGCGACGGGCCGATCTACGCGCAGGAGCCGAAGTCGCGGATGCGCCGGGTGATTTCGAACATCGAGATCGAGGAGGCGGCGAACGGCGAGATCGTCACGCATTCCAACTTCGTGCTGGCCGAACTGCGCCACGGCAAGCAGGACATCTTTGCCGGCCGCGCGATCCATCGGCTCAGGCGCGACGGCGATTCGTTCAGAATCGTTTCGAAGAAGGTCCTGCTGGTCAACAACGACGAGCCGATCGACAACCTGACCTTCCTGATCTAGTTCGCGCGCGGCCTCGCTATCATCGATCCATGGACGAACGCGGCGGCGACGCCGAGCTGTGGCGCGAAGGAGTGCGGCTATTCAACCAGCAGTGCTTCTTCGAGTGCCACGAAGTTTGGGAGCGACTGTGGAAGCGCTCAAGTGGGCCGGAGAAGCTCTTCTACCAAGGGATGATCCAGGCGGCGGCCGCATTGCTCCACGTGAAACGCGGCCAGCTCGGCGGCGCGCGCTCGACTTGGGCCAAGGCGCGCGCGAAGCTCGACACCCTGCCGGCGGAGTATCACGGCATCGCGCTTGCGGAGTTGCGCGCGGCGGCGGACACATTTATTGCGGCGGGCTTCGATGCGCCAGCGCCGCGGATTCGGCATGTAAAGCGATGACGCGCTCTCAGTCGGTGCCGCGCCGCGGGCGTTCAGATTGACTCAGGCAGGCAGTTCGCTGACGACGCGCTTGATGATTTCCGAGGCTTCGAGACACGCCGCACGCTGCCTGCGCGTAAGATGCGGCAGCCGCTGTATGCTCTGGAGGCTCCCCAGAATGGCGTCGGCGGCTTCGGCGTGCTCGGCGAGGACGACCAAGAGCAGCGACGCCGACAAGGCAGCGAGCAAATCAACGTCGCGGCGGATATCATCGAGCTTTTTGCCCGACGGGACCAGCCGGAGTACCTGTTCCTTGCGCATCGTCGACGCCCTTCCGAAACCCAGGAGGGGACACGACACTGCCGCCTCGCGCGCGATCATGTGTCAGAGCTTAAGCATCGTCTGATGCGACGAGGATGTCAATGAAATGTTAAATGATTCTGAAAAAAATCCAATGTCGCAATATCATGTTACTATTATTTGATTTATGTCTGCTTATGCAGCCACAATTAGTCTATACCGCGGATCGGGCCCGCTGGCGATGCTTGATCGCGGCTGCTCGTGGGACGCCGGAGCTTTTGCTGAACGTGAGCGCCGCGAACCCCTGTGCAGTCGCGGCGTTGCGTTCGGCCGATTAATTGACGAAGGCTAGAAAGGGATGTCGTCGTCGTCGGGGCCGGCGGGGGGCATATCGGCGCTGAAGTCCTCCGGCTCGTCCATCGCACCGCCGCGCGCTCCTGCGCCACTGCCGCCACCTCCGCCGAGGAACTGCACACGCTGCGCTACGACCTCGGTGCGCGAACGTTTGCCGCTGCCGTCCTTGGCTTCCCACTGGCGCGTGGTCAAGCGCCCTTCGACGTAGACTTGGCGGCCCTTGCGCAGGTACTGACTGCACAGTTCGGCCTGCTTGCCGTAAACGACGACGTTATGCCATTCGGTCGATTCCTTGTTGGAGCCGTCGCGCCCCTTGAAGCGCTCGCTCGTCGCGACCGAAAAATTGGCGACCGGCTGGCCCGAGGGCAGGTAACGCACTTCGGGGTCGCGCCCCAAGTTGCCGACCAGGATGACCTTGTTTACCGACATCGCTGCCGCCCGCGCCTGATAGAGGTTTGCTACGCATGGAACCTATCCCCCGCGCGCATCGCGTGCAACCGCCCACCAGGGGCTGAATCCGGCGCTGGTCGGCTTACCTGTTGATAGTTGCGCGTCGCGCGCCAGTGTCCCACGGAAGGCGTAGGCCGCGCATCCAGCACGCTTTCGCAGGGCGAGACGGCTTTATATAATTCGCATCTGGTGGATGGGCGGTCGGTCAGGCGATGGCGTCGCACGCTTCGACATCCGTGCCGGTCAGAATAGTCCCGCTCGGCGGGTTCGGCGAAATCGGGCTGAACCTGACGGTGGTGGAGTGCGCCGGCCAGGCGCTGATCATCGATGCGGGCGTGATGTTTCCCGAGGAACGCGGGCTGGGACTGGGCGTGCTCGCGCCCGATCTCACCTACCTTGAACAGTCGCGCCCGCAGGTTCTTGGCATTGTTCTAACCCACGCGCACGAAGACCATATCGGCGCGCTGCCCCATTTGCTGCGCCGCTTCAACGCGCCGGTTTACGGGACCAAACTGACACTCGCGTTCGCGCGCCGCCGGTTAGAGGAAGAAGGCCTGATCGGCGCGCGCATGAATGCGCTGGAGCCGCGCCGGAGCTTTGAGCTCGGCCCGTTTGAGCTCGAGCCGTTGCGCGTCACCCATTCGACACCGGATTCGGTCGGGCTTGCGATCCGGACTCCCGCCGGGCTCATCGTCCATAGCGGCGACTTCAAGATCGATCCGGCGCCTATCGATGGCCAGCTCTTCGACCGCGAGCGCTTCGCCGAGCTGGGTGCCGAGGGCGCGGCGCTGCTGATATCGGATTCGACCAACGTCGAGCGCACCGGGCGCACCGCCAGCGAGAGCTCGATCAAGCCGGTGCTGCGCGAGATCGTCGCGCGCAGCCGCGGCAGGTTTTTCCTCTCGGTCTTTTCCTCCCATCTCCATCGTATCCGCCAGCTTACCGAGGTCTCGCGCGAGGCAGGGCGGCGAGTGGTCCCGTTGGGACGGCGGATGGCCGAAAGCGTGCGGCTGGGAACGGAGCTGGGCCAGCTACCATTTCCGCCCGGCACCTTTATCGAGCCGGGCGAGGCGCAGTTTCTCGAAGCGCGCCGGCTGACTTATCTCGCCAGCGGCAGCCAGGGCGAGTCGCTCTCGGCGCTGGCGCGGATCGCCGCCGGCGCGCATCCACGCGCCCGCGTGGATCCCGGCGACACGGTGGTCCTTTCCTCACGCTTCATCCCGGGCAACGAGCGCACCATCAACACGCTGGTCAACCGGCTTTACAAGCGCGGCGCCGAGGTTTTTTACGAGGCGGTCGCGCCGGTCCACGTCTCGGGGCACGCCAGCCGCGATGAGTTGGCCGAGTTGATCGCGCTGGTGCGGCCGAGGCACTTCGTGCCCACCCACGGCGAGTATCGCCATCTGCGCCGCCATCTCGCACTCGCGGTCGAGGCCGGTATTCCCGAAGCCAACTGCTTTCTGCTCGAGAACGGCGAGCCGCTGGTGCTCAACGGCGCCGGCGCCCATCGCGCGCGCGCGGTCGAGGCCGGGCGGGTGCTGATCGAGGACGGCGAATTCGGCGACCCTGCGCTGCTCGACGAGCGCCGCGCGCTGGGGCGCGATGGCACCGTGTTCGCGGTGCTGGCGGTGTCATCGAAGAGCGGCGCGCTGGTCGCGGGGCCCGAACTGGTGTCGCGCGGAATCGTCGTTGGCGACGGCACTTCGGTGCATATGCGCCGGGCGCGCGCGCAACTGGTCGAACGGCTGAACCGAATCGAGCAGCCGTTCAGTGCCGACGGCGCGATGCTGCGTGAGGAAATCGTGCACGCCCTGCGCAGCTACTTCAGCCACGCGCTCGGCAAGCGCCCGCTTATCGTGCCGCACATCATGGAGGTCTGAACGGCTATCGCGCGCCAGCCCAAAGCGCCGATCGAGCTCGAGGCCGCCGCGCCCGAAGCGGCGCCCGCCGCCGCGCCCAGCCGCGTGATGCGCGAGCTGGCCGCGCTCGCGTTAGTCGCGCTCGCCGCTTTCTCCCTGCTCAGCCTGATTTCAGCTGCGGCCGCTGAGCATCCCAACCTGTGTGGCGTAGTCGGCGAGGCGGCCGCGGCGGCGCTGGACGGAGTGTTCGGCGTGCAGGCTTACGCGCTGGTGCTGATGATGGCCGCGCTTGCGGCTCGCGTCTGGAGCGGCGCGTCTGGGCGCACGCTCGGAGGCGAGGCGGTCGGCGGCGCAATACTGCTCGCCGCGCTATGCGCCGGCGCTGGGCTTTTCAGCGACGGCGCGCAATGGGTGGGCGGCGCGCTCGGGGTGTCCCTTTCTTCGATCCTTGACCAATACCTCAACCTCGCCGGCGGGTACCTCGCGGTGCTGCTGACGGTGATCGGCGCGCTGGTCGTGATGCTGCGCCGGGCGCCGACCGAGATGGTGGCCGGACTGGCGGCCGGCGTGCGCGCGCGGCGCATGGCGTCGGCACGCGACGCGAGCGGCGATGATGAGGCATGGGTGGTGGAGGAGCCGGCAGGCGGCGCAGAGGCAAACGGCGCGCGGCCCGCTCCCCCATCCGCACCCGGCGGCGGGGGCGCGCGTGCGCTCAAGGTGCGCCGAATCGAGCCGCGCGAGGCGCCGGCGCGCGGCAACAAGCCGATGCGCTCAGGGCGCGCCAAGGGCGGCTATGAGCTACCGCCGCTGGGGCTGCTCGACGTCCCCCCGGCCGAGCATGCGCAGATCGACGAGTCGGCGCTCGAGCGCAGCGCGCGCGTGCTGGAGCAGAAGCTCGCCGACTTCGGCGTCGAGGGGCGCGTGGTCGAGGTCCAGCCCGGGCCGGTAGTCACGATGTACAAGTTCGAGCCGGGCTCCGGGATCAAGGTCAGCCAGATCGTTAATCTTGCCGACGACCTCTCGATGGCACTGCGCGCGGCCACCGTGCGTATCCAGGCGCCGGTGCCGGGCGAGGCAGTGGTCGGGATCGAAGTGCCCAACCGCAAGCGCGAGATGGTCTATCTGCGCGAGATCCTGGAGGCCGAGGAGTTCGTTTCAGCGCGCAGCCAGCTCACGATCGCGCTCGGCAAGGACATCTCCGGGCGTCCGGTGGCGGCCGACCTCGCGACGATGCCGCATCTGCTGATCGCGGGCGCGACCGGCACCGGCAAGTCGGTGTCAATCCATACGATGCTCGGCTCGATCCTGTTCAACGCCACCGCCGACGACGTGCGTTTCATCCTGATCGATCCCAAGATGCTCGAGCTTTCGGTGTACGAGAACATTCCGCATCTGCTGGTGCCGGTGGTGGTCGATCCGGAGAAGGCGGCGGCGGCGCTGTTGTGGGCGACCCAGGAGATGGAGACGCGCTACCGGATGATGCGCGAGCTGGGCGTACGCAATATCGACGGCTACAATCGCGCGCTCGCCGCCGGGGGCAAGGTGGTCGAGCTCAAAGCGGCCAACCTGGTTGAGGAAGGGGTGCGCCCGCCCGTGGCCGGCGACGACCCCGAACCGATCCAGCATCGCAAACTGCCCAAGATCGTCATCGTGATCGACGAGCTTGCCGACCTCCTGCTCTCCGAGGGCAAGACCGTCGAGCGCGACATCACGCGGCTTGCGCAAAAGGCGCGCGCCGCCGGAATCCATCTGATCCTCGCGACCCAGCGCCCCTCCGTGGACGTGATCACGGGGCTGATCAAGGCCAACCTGCCCGCGCGCATATCGTTTCAGGTCACCTCGCGCGTGGATTCGCGCACCATCCTCGATTCGATCGGCGCCGAGCGGCTGCTCGGCGCGGGCGACATGTTGTTCATGCCGCCGGGAACGGCCAAGCTGCGCCGCCTGCACGGCCCCTTCGTCTCCGAGGCCGAGATCCGGCGGGTGGCGGATTTCCTGCGCGCGCAGGGCGCGCCCGAGTACCGAATGGAAATCCTGGAGACCAAGGCGCCGTCGGAGGATGGCGCCGAGGGCGCCGACGGCGAGCACGACGAACTGTACGACGAGGCGGTGCGGATCGTGCTCGAGAGCAACCAGGCGTCTATCTCGATGATCCAGCGCCGGCTGCGAATCGGCTACAATCGGGCGGCGCGGATGGTCGAGCAGATGGAGCGCGAAGGGCTGGTGACGCCGGGTGACGGGATGCGGCCGCGCGAGGTGCGCGCACGCAACTAAACCGCCGCCGCCCGAATCGCGCGCTGAACCCGCCGCGCCTTGCCGTCGTCTATTCAATTGATGCTGTTTAACTTCCGTACTCTCCGCGATAACCGATCGGGCGACAATCGCGCCCGGTGCAGTTTGCCTTCGATGCGTGCATTGGCTGCGTCGGCCATTGCGGTGACGGCGATTGCGTCGGCGGCGTTTGCGCGCGGCCTCGCGGTTGCGAGCAACACGGTTGAGCCGGCGGCAACAGCAGCGCAGCCCCCGCCGCAGACCGGATCGCTGAGCCTCGAACAGGTCGTTACCCGCTTGCAACGGCGCTACGACGCGACGCGTTCGCTGCGCGCAAGCTTCAGCGAGGAGCTCAGCAGCCCGGGCGGGATGAAGCGCACGCGCACGGGCACCGTCTCGTTCAGGAAGGGCGGGCGGATGCGATGGGAGTTCGGAGAGCCGCGAGTCGAGACGATCGTCAGCGACGGCCAGACGGTTTACGACTACGAGCCGGATCTGAACCAGGTGGTCGAAGTTCCGGTGAGCAAGGCGCTCAAAACCAGCGCGACCGCCTTCCTGCTCGGCCTGGGCAATCTCAAGCGAGACTTCAAAGCGGCGCTGCCAGCCGACCCACCTGCCGACGGCCTTGTCCATCTGGCTCTGAGCCCCAAGGGCGGTGGTGACCAGATGGAACTAGGGCTCGACCCGCAGAATTACAACATTGTGAAGTTCAAATTAACCGACCAGGTCGGCAATGTTACCGAACTGCGCTTTCGCGACATCCAGACAAATCTGGCCCTTGAGGATTCGCTGTTCCGGTTCGCCGTCCCGCCTGACGCAGACATCGTCCAGCCAGGGCAGCAATGAGCGCGGGCAAGCGCATGATTGCGCGGCTGCCCGTGGGAGTGTATGCATATAGACCCCGATTTTGGCCACTATGGAGAGCGTCCACCTCGTAAGCCTCGGGTGCCCGAAAAACACCGCTGACAGCGAACTGATGCTGGGCGCGCTCGTCCGTGCGGGCTTCGACGTGACGCTCGATCCCGCGCAGGCGCAGGTGCTGCTGGTCAACACCTGCGCCTTCATCGAGCCGGCCAAAAAGGAATCGATCGAGGCAATCCTCGAGGCCGCCGAGGTCAAGCGCGGCGGGCATGGCAAGCGTCTGGTGGTTGCCGGATGCCTCGCGCAGCGCTACGGCACGGAGCTCGCCCAGCAGTTTCCCGAAATCGACATCATGGTCGGCACCGGCAACTTCCTCGATCTGCCCGAGCTGCTGCGCCGCAGCGAGCAGCCCGAACTGCGCGCGATTCCCTATCCCGGCGCGGCGCATCTGCTGCCAGCGGCGGACGCTCCGCGGGTCAGGCTGGGCCAGTGGTTCAGCGCCTATCTGAAGGTTTCCGAGGGCTGCGACCATCGATGCGCCTTCTGCATCATCCCGAAGATCCGCGGCCGGCACCAAAGCCGCCCGCCCGAAGACCTGGTCGAAGAGGCGTCGCAACTCGCCGCAGGCGGCGTGCGCGAGCTCAATTTGATCGCGCAGGACCTGACCGCCTACGGGCGCGACCTGAGCCCGCGTACCTCGCTGGCCGCGCTGCTGAAGCGGCTTGCGCGGATTGAGCAGATCCGCTGGATCCGGCTGCTCTATTGCTATCCTAACTTCGTCACCGACGAGCTGCTTGCCACTATCGCCGGCGAGGAGCGGGTGGTTAAGTATATCGATATGCCCTTGCAACACGCTGACGACGGGGTGCTGCGCGCGATGCGACGCGAGCGCTCGGGCGACGGCCTGCGCAGGCTGCTCGACCGGGTGCGCAAGGCGATTCCCGACGTTGTCCTGCGCACGTCGTTCATCGTCGGCTTTCCCGGCGAGAGCGAGGCCGCGTTCGCCAATCTGATGGGGTTCGTGCGCGAGCAGCAATTCGACCGGGTGGGAGTTTTTACTTACTCGCGCGAGGAGAATACGGCAGCTTGGGCATTGCCCGACCAGGTGCCGGAACGGGTCAAACGCCGCCGGCGCGCCGAGCTGATGCAGGCGCAGGCGGAAATTTCGTTGAACAGAAACCGCGGCCTAGTTGGCCGCGAGCTGGAGGTCATGGTCGAAGGAAGCGCGCCCGGGCGCGCCACGCGCATGCGCGGGCGCACCGCAGGGCAGGCTCCCGAGATCGATGGCGTGGTGCTGCTCGGCGGCGAGGCCGCGCCGGGCGATTTCGTCCGCGCGCGCGTCGAGCGCGCGGCGGCCTACGACCTCCACGGGCGGATCACCGCCGCGTTGGCGTAAGGATTCAAAAGGGGTGGCGAGCGATGACCAAAAAATCCGGAGCCGCGAACAGGAAGAGATTTCTTTCAAAGGTGCGCGAGCAACTGACCGGGATGAAGGCCAGGCTGCTTAGCGAAATCGACTCTGAGTTGCGCGCCGAGCGCGAAGGCAACAAGAGCGAGGGCATGGACACCTACGACCTCGCCTCCGAGGAACGCGACCGCGAGATCAGTTTCATCCTCTCCGACCGCGAACGCGTGAAGATCAAGCAGATCGACGACGCGCTCGCGCGGCTGGACGACGGCAGCTACGGCGTGTGCGATTCGTGCGGGCTGGAAATCGCCGAAGAGCGTCTGCAGGCGATGCCGTTCACCCGGCTGTGCCGCGACTGCCAGCAGGACCAGGAGCGCGAGGCCAAGGCGCAGCATCGTTACGACGACGAGCGCAACACCTACCGCAAGCTCGGTTCGACCGACGTCGACGAGGAAAACCCCTAGGGCCGGGCGGCGCCGGCGGCTGCGCCGCGGGCGGCGGACGCGGGGCCGTGTGGCGTCACGTGCGCAACGCGGCTAGTCTCTTTACCGGTTCGGGGTTAGCGGGCATTGTAGTTTTCTGACGCGTCGCGCGCGTGCGACCGCGGGCTGCGCCCGCGATGGCGCTTTGCGCGGGCGGCCGAATGCTCGCTTTCGGCATAACAGGTTCCGGGAAGGCCATTGGCAACAAGAATCTTCTGCGAGTTGCAGCCTGAAGGCACGGCGGGAGGCGAGGCCGAGCGCGAAATCGCGCCGCTCAGGCTGCACGAGGCGCGCGCGGTCGTCGCGATCGCCAGCGGCAAGGGCGGCGTCGGTAAGACCGCGATCTGCGTCAACCTCGCCGCCGCGCTGGCGATGGCCGGGCGCAAGGTCGCGATCGTCGACGCGGATCTTAATTCGCCCGGCGTGTTCGTGATGCTGGGGATGAAGCCGCTTCGGCGCTTCCAGCCCGATGAGGAGATCGAACCCGCCGCCGGACCGCTCGGGATAAGGACGGTGTCGTCGGCCCTGTTTGCCGACGGCGAGCAGCCCGCCTTCAGCTTCCTCGAAGGCGACGAAGGCGCGCCCGCGGCGTCGGCCAACGGCGCGCGGCCGCTCGAGCTTGACCATCGCGCGGCAGTGCGCCGGATGCTGGCGGCGCGCTTCGGCCCGCTCGACATAATCCTGGTCGATCTCGCTTCCGGACTGGCGCAGCTGCACTATCTGGCCAGACTGGTTGAACTGGCGGGCGTCATAATGGTCACGCAGCCGAGCGAGGCCGCGGTGCGCGCCACCCGCAACGCGCTCGACGCGATCCGGCACGCGGGCCTGCCCGTGCTGGGCCTGATCGAAAACATGGTCGGTTTCAGCTGCGACAGCTGCCACGCGGTGCGTCCGCTCTTTCCGCAGAGCGACGTCGCGAGCCTTGCGCAGGCCGGCGACCTCGCGATTCTCGGCCGGCTGCCGTTCGACCCGCGGCTTGCCGACTGTTGCGAGCGCGGCGCGCTATTCCTGCGCGAGTATGCCGACACCCCGCTGGCGAAGCAGTTCGTCACGATAGCCTCGACGCTCGAGCACGAGCTCGCCCGCCATCCGGTTCCCCGCCTCTCGCCGGTAACGACCGTCTAAGCGCTGCTAGTCGTCCTCGCCGATTTCCGCGTTCGCGCCTGAGGCGCGGGTCCGGATGCGGCGCGAGCGTTCGAACATCCCGGCCCCTAGGTATCCACCGAGCCGGAAAGTGGCGAAGCCGAGCGTGGTCAGGATTCGGCTTTGCGCGGGGCCTGGCCGCGACAGCATCACGAAGCTGTGCACTTCGCCTGCAAGCAGCGGCTCGGCGCGCCCGCTCGCGCTCGTCCGCAGCCTTGCAGCAATACGCTGCGGCGGACGGCGAGAGGCCGCCGGCGTCAGCACGATGCTTTGCGCCTCGCGCGGCGCCCAGCCGTCGCAGTCAAGGAGCCGTGCGTCGAGTCGATGCTTGCCGCCGCCGTCGAGCACCGCGCGCGTCTCCAGCGCGCGCGGCGCGCCGGCTCCGGGGAACGCCGCCCATACCATCCTGCGCGCGTGAAATTCGCCGCCGCCGACGCCGGTGAACGAGCGGCCGGCGCGCGCCACCGCGTCGATAGGGTGCGCTGTGCCGGCGAGCCCGAATCGACCGGTCACTCTACCGAAGGCGGCGTCGGCGCTGCGTTCGGGATGCGCGAGCATTTCGAGCAGCGCCGCGCCATCCGACGCCGCGGCGCGCTCCGGTTGCGACCACGGTACAAACTCGGCGCGCAGCTCCATCGCGTCGTGCAATGTGGCCCGCGCCAGCGCCTGCTCGACGCTCAAATACGCGTGGCCGTCGTCAACTACGACCGCGGGGCCGCGGAACTCGAAGATCAGCCGCCCGCCGTCGGCGGCGAGGACCAGCGGGCCCAGCGCAAGGCGATGCGGCGTGCGCTCGACGCGCCCCTCGGCGGTGAAGAGCGCGATTCGCTCGCGCCCCACGAGGGCCATCACGCGCGCGCCAGCCGCGCCCGGTCCGAGGTCGAAACTCGCCATCGCGCCGACCTGCGCCATCGGATCATAGAACTCCAGCCCGACGCGGAGCGGCGACGCGGCCGCCACGGGTTGCGCAAGGCGAAGCGCCGTCGCTGAGGATTGTGCGAGCGGCGCGCGCGTCTCGCCCGCGTGCACAACGACGATCCGTCTTCGGCGTGGCGTGAGCGGGGACTGGTCGCGCCCGAACGTCTGCGCGATCGCGTCCAGCGTGCGAGCGCGCAGTCGCCCCGGCATCCGCAGTGCCACCGACAGTTCGAGCTGGACCGCCTCCAACGCGCCGCGCGCGCTCAGCGCGGCGAGCCGGCGCAGCGCGCCGAGCGGGCTCGCCGCGTGGCGCTGGGTGAAGGCTTGCAGCAGGTTGTTGGCGCCGCCGCCCGGGTAGCGCAGGCCGAAGCTCGCCAGGATGCCGTCGCGGCGCAGGCGCTCGCTCAAGTCGAGCAATGCGCCGTTGATGAAGCCGTCGCTGGCCGAAAGATGCGCTCCGCGCGCCGGGCGCAGGGTGTCGCCCGACGACTTGAGCCCCACGCCGAGGTCGACCCGCGGCTCGATCACGTTCCATCCGTGGACCAGCAGAACGGTAGCGTGTCGATGGCGCGCGGCGAGCCGTTCCAGCCGCTCGGCAATGAGCTCGAGCATCCACGGCGCCGCCTCCATCACCTGGCTGAGCCGGTTAAGGTCGAGCCGGTTGCGATCCATCGCACGGTTGATGATCGCGCCTGCGCCGAGCCGAGCGCTGAGTTCACGCGTGATTTCGGCGGTATGGAGATCATTGACCTTGGGATGGAGCGCCGCGCGCGCGGCGGCGCCGGCGCGCCCGCCGTGGGGCGCGATAAGCAGCAGCGGCGCGTCGCCCTCGCACGTCTCCAGCCAGCGCGCTGCCGCGTGCGGCGCTCGTCCAACGGCCGCGCCGGCGGCGCCGGTTTCGTGCGCCGCCTTGCTGATCATGAGGCCCGCCGGTAGCGCGCCAGCGCCATCGTGGCGCGCGCGTGCAGAACGAACGACGTCACGAAGTAGTAGGCGATGAACGCGAGCGACGCGTAGAGCATCAGCGGCCTGGGATGCGGCAGCGCGGGCAGCATCGCCAGCGTCACCGCCGCCCACAGGACGGCGAAGCTCAGGGTGAGCGGACGCAGCGGCGAGGTGCGGTTGGGATAGATGTACTTGATCGGCACAAACACCATGACCGCGAGCAGCGCCACGATGAGCGCGTTGTAGAGCGGGCGCAGGTCGAGGCAAAAGAGGTAGAAGGCGACCAGGTTCCAGTACGACGGGAAGCCGCGGAAGTAGTTGTCGTGGGTTTTGGCGTCCACGTGGCAGAAGCCGTAGCCGCTGGCGATCAGGGCGAACCCGGCCAGCGCGAGGCCGCCGTAGCCCTCGCGCAGGATGCCCGCGCGGAGCATCAGGAAGACCGGCGCCAAGACGTAGTTGAGATAATCGACGACGTTGTCGAGCATCGCACCGTCGAAGTGCGGAATGCGCCGGCGTACCTCGAGCATCCGTGCCAGCGGCCCGTCGCTGGAGTCGATTGTGATCGCGACCGCCATCGCGATGAACGAGGCGCGGAAGTCGTTGCGCGCAGCATACTCGATCGATACCAGTCCCGCGACCGCGCCCAGCGCGGTGTACAGATGCACCCCCCATGCGCACAGCCGAAGCAGGCGCTCGCGCCCGGCGGCCCGGGCGGGGCGGCGGGTCCGCGCGGCGGGCTCACCGTTGGGGTTTGTGATCGCGCGGTCCGAAATAGTCCTCCAGGATGGTCATGAACGGTCCGCAGGCGCGTCGCGCCTTGACGTAGGCGCAGGCCTCGTCGAGCGACATCCCGCAGTGCGCGTGCAGGTACGCGATCGCAAGGGTCGGCGCGCGGTTGAGCCCCGCGTTGCAGTGCAGATAAACGCGCTCGCCGGCGCCCAGCAGTCCGACCAACGCGTCGAGCGCGATGGCGAGCTCGGCCGCCATCGCGTCCGCGCTGCCGTCCTGGATCGGCGTGCGCACCATCTTGATCCCGCACTCGCGATAGGCGCGCGCGAGTTCGCTTTCGCTCAAGTCGTGGAGCTCCAGGTCGAGGTCGTCCTGGAGGTTGTGCACGGCGGTTACGGCGAACTCCTGCTTGAGCCAGGGGATGTCTTCGACGCGTGGGAATTCGCCGATCAAAAGCTCGCGGCGAAGCTCGCTCACCGAGGGCCGGCCATAGACGCGCACTGCGCGGCGATTATCATGCTCGGGCCGTCTGGTCCACCAGTCCATCTTGGCAGTAATGCAAAAAGTGGGTGCGCCCGCAAAGTCCTCGCTACGGACTGTGCGCACGGGGCGCGCCCCTTCCATCACAATCTTATCCTATGCGGGCCGCCGTCCTAAGACGGGGCGGGTCATCGATCCACAGACGGCGGGCGGGCGGCTGCACGCGGTGGAGGCGCACACCGCCGGACGGCCCGCCTGTTCCCATTCGTAGAACCAGATCGCGGCCAGCACCGAGGCCGCGCGCGCGACCTGACTCGCCATCATCCCCTGCTCAAGTGCGACGAGCTTGCGCTTGAACGCGCGGCTGGCAGGTGGCGCCTCAGCTCGCGTTTCGCGGTCGGCGGTGACGACGAAGCCGACCAGCTGGTGTGCGCTGCGCAACTCCTCAACGAGAGCGCTCCAGACGGACGTGATCGGGATTAGCTTCACCCGCGGGCGCGCGCTCGCGGCCAGTGCAGCGACGTCGCTGTCTGCCGCGCCCTCCAGCCGCGCGTGCATTCCGCGGTCGCCGTAGTTGTCGCGGTAACCGTCGTAGTGGACCGTGGTATGGAGCGGCTGACTGGCGTCGCCGACGTAGTGGGCGACGTAGCCGCTGAGCTTGAGCACGCTGGCACACTGACCTGCGCGCCATGCGCGGCCGAGCTCGGCGGCACGCCTTTCGACCGTCCACGGCAGTGTGCCGTTGCGCTCGAAGCGCCTGCGCCCCCATTCGCGTTCCATCGCGGCGCGGCTTGGGTCGAGCGCTTCGAACGGGCGGCGGCCGTACATTTCGAGATCGACGTAGTGCCGGCGCTTCTCCACGCGGCCCGGAATCCGATCCGGCTCGACCGTGAAATATTCGAGCTGGGATTCGTTGCGGCTGAGGAAATCCTTAAGCGGCGAGGGCGCGAGCGCGTCGAGCGCGAGCCGCGCGATCAGACGGTGGGTTTCATGGTCCCACGCCAAGGCCGGCGCGGCCAAAGTTACGGCGGCTGCCGCGAGCGCGCCCGCCATCCATCCGATGCGGCGGCGCAGCCGCGCGCGCCGGGCGCCGTCCATCGACGCGGCTAGCCCTTGGCGCGCCGTCCGGCCCGCGCGGCGCCGCGGCGGTTGCGATTGCCATTGCGCGGCTCAGCCAGCGTATGCGCGCCCGTGTTCGGTTGCGGTGTATCCGCCGGCGCTTGCGGCGCTGCGTCTGCGTTCGCGGCCTCGGCGGGTCCGCTCGGATGCGCGCCGGCGGCGGCGCCGTTGACGCTGGTCGCCGGCTTGCGCGCGGCGCCAACGCGCGCGACCTCGGCCGGCATCCGTTCGCCCAGCCTCAGCACCGCCGCGCGCATCGCGTCGGCAAGCTTGCGATAGGCGCCCGCGCCTTCGCCGTTGTCGGCGAGCGCGCGCACCTCGGCGTTGCTCAGGACGCGTCCGATGCGGACCTCGACCGGATGGCGGTGCGGAATGATGGCGCCCTTGCCCAGGACTTCGTGCGTGCCGCTGATTCGGATCGGCAGCACGTCGCATCCGCTGCGCAGCGCCAGGTAGCCCGCGCCGCTCTTGAACTCGTGAATCGCGCCGTCGGGTGAGCGCGTGCCCTCGGGGAACATCAGCACGCTGTGTCCGGCGGCGAGCTCGGCCAGGGCGTCGTCGAGCGAGTCGAGCTGCGCGCGCTCGCGATCGAATGGAATCAGGCGGGTGAAGTTGCTGAAGACGAAGCGGCGCGCGCTGGTGTTGAAGAAATAGTCCTTGGCCGCGAGCACCACCAGGTCGCGCCCGGCCGCGCCGAGCGCGTAGGTGACGAGCGCGAAATCGAGGTGGCTCGCATGGTTGGCGACGACCAGGAAGTTGCGGTTGGCGGGCACGTTGCCCGCGCCCAGCACGCGTGGCCGCAGCCAGCCGTCGAATGCGAGGCGTCGCGCCGAGCGGAACGCCGCCTCGCCCAGGCGGCGTAGCGGACCCGGCAGCGCCGGCGTGAACGGTTCGGCAAACTTCGCGTACGAGGGCAAACGGGGGCGGTTCTTCTCCTGGCCGACCACCCGCTGGAGATCGTCCACCGTGCGCAGATCGGCCAGTTCCTCGGGGCTCAGTTCGCGCCCGGCGTGGGCTGCGATATGCTCGGCCAGCTCAGCCAGCGCGAGGGAATCCAGGCCGAGGTCCTCGATCAGGCGGGTCGCCGGCGTGATCGTATCGGCGCCGATCGAGACCTGGGCGAGCGCCTGCGCGAGCCACGGCTCGACCTCGGCGCTGACCGCCGCGCGCTCCTGGGCGTGGCTCTGGAGCATCCGCTCCAGGATGGCGGCGACCTCCGAGCGTCGGACCTTGCGCGTGCGCGTGCGCGGGAGCTCGGCGTCGGTGAAGCGCAGGATTCGGATGCGCTTGTGCGGGCTGAGCCCGTTGCCGACCTTTTCGAAATGCGCGCGCAGCTTGTCCTCGACCGAGCGCCGGCTTTCCCCGCGCGCGTAGGCCGGGACCACCAGCGCCGCCGCCTGCTCGCCCTGGGCGACTTTGAGGCCGACGATCGCGAGTTCCTTGACGTAGGGCGAATGGCCGTAGGCCTCTTCGAGCTCGTCGATGTAGATGTTGTTGCCGCCGGAATCGACGATGACTTCCTTGGCGCGCCCGACGATGTACAGCCGTCCCTCGTCGTCGAGGCGCCCGAGATCGCCCGTGCGCAGCCATCCGTCGCGCAGTACCTCGTCGGTCGCGGCCTGGTTGCGGTAATAGCCCGCCATCACGTTCGGCCCGCGGGCGAGGATCTCGCCGAGCCTGCCATCGCCGTTGGAGTCGAGCCTGATCTCTACGCCGTTGAGCGGCTTGCCGACCGAGCCCGGGGCCAGCGCCTCGTCGGGGCGCGCCACACTCAGCACCGGCGCCGCCTCGGTCAGCCCGTAGCCTTCGAGCAGGCGGATGCCGATGTCGTTGAAGAAGCTGGCGATGCGTTGGGGCAGGGCGGCGCCGCCGCTTACCGCCAGCCTGAGCCGCCCGCCGAGCGCGGTATGCGCCTGGCGGAAGAGCAGGCCGCCGAGGTTGAGCCCCCATTCGCGATCGAGTCCGCGGTTGAGTTCGCGCAGGCGGTCGAACAGCGCATGGAAGAACGGGCCGCGTGCCTCCACGCCGTCGACGATGCGGCGATGGACCGCCTCCCACAGCGCGGGCACGCCGATCAGCGCGGTCGGCCGTACGTCGGCCAGCGTGCGCGCGAGGCTCGCCGCGTCGACGCCGAGCGGATAGACGATGGTGGCGCCGAGCGCCAGCGGAAGCAGCATCCCGCAGGTGAACTCGAAAGTGTGATGGAGCGGGAGCAGCGAGAGCACGACGTCGGTGGGCTCGAGCGAGAACACCCGCGCGAGCATCGCGACCTCGGCCGCGAAGTTCCCCTGCGTCAGCATCACGCCCTTGGGCGCCCCGGTGGTGCCCGAGGTGAAAACGATCGAGGCGAGCGTTCTGCGCTCCGGCGCGGGCGGAGTCTGCGGCCGCCCCTTGAGTACGAACGGTCGAGTAAGCTCGGCGAATTCCAGCTCGACGATCCCGCGCACGACCTGGCCGAGCGCGCCGTCAAGGCGCCTGGCGACGGTCGCCGAGCAGAGCGCCGCGCTGGGCGCGGCGATCCGGCAGATCGACGCCAGCTCGTCGGGCGAGATCAGATGGTCGAGCGGCACCGCGACCGCGCCTGCGGCGATAATCGAGAAATACGCGAGCACCCACTCGGGCGAATTCTCCCCGATGAGCAGGACACGGTCGCCTGGCTTGACCCCGCGCATCCCGAGCAGGAGGCCGGCGCGATGCGCGCCGTCGCGCAGTTCGCGAAAGGTGGTGGTGACGCGCTCGCCCGAGGGATGGCGCGCGACCAGCGCCGGGCGCGAGCCGTAGCGCTCGGCCGCGCGCTCGAGCAGTTCGGCCAGCGTACGATGGCGCGCCGGGGCGCTCGGGCGGCCGCGCGTATGAAGGTCGAGCGAGCCGAAGATGTGCCGGCGCAGTCCGGGCAGGTGTACGTTGATCCAGTAGTCGGCCCAGTCGATCCGCTCGGGCGCGTAGGGGTGCCGTTCGGCGTCGGCCGGCGCCAGCGACTTGTAGAGCGCGCGGATGTTGCTGCCGTGGAAGGTGTAAACCAGCTCCTGGATGTACGGGCGGTACACCTCGACCAGCCCGCGCGCCATCTCCGTGTTGGCGCTAAGCTGCTCGATTCGCTGTTCCAACCTGCGCGCGCGCTCGGAGCTTTCGCCCAAAAGCTGGCGCGCCGCGCCGGCGCCCTGCTTGAGCAGCGCGGGCAGCGTGCGGCTGACGAGGTCGTAGGTGCTCTGCGATACGACCACCGCCTCCAGATGCGGCGCCAGCCGGCCCATCGGGCCGCCTACCCGGCGATGCTCGCGGCGGTTGCTGAGCGCGCTCAGCTCAACCAGCCGGCGCATCGGCAGTGGGTTCACGTCGGACGTGCAGAGCTGGTAGATCGGCTTGTGACGGTCGATCAGGAGGGCGGCGAGGATCGGGATCATCGCGTGCGCCGCGAGATCGACCGGGAGGACGTCGAGCACCAACTCGCTGCGGGCCGGATAGAAACGATAGCCGCGCCCCGAGAGGTAGGTCAGCGGGGCGCTGGTGTTGACTCCCTGGTTCCATCCGGGAAACGGGTCCGCAAGGGCGCTTTCGATGACCGACGGGCGCACCACGGTCGCGCGCAGCCCGTCGCGCGCGGCGGCGAACACCAGCTGCTCGCCCAGGCTCTTGCTGTAGCTGTAGGTGTTGGGCCATCCCCAGCGCCGCGCGCGCGCAAGCCCGACCTCCTTGAGCCGCTCCTCGACCCAGCGTTTGCGCCAGCGCTCGGCGGCGGCCTCGTGGGCGTCGTGCGCGCCGTCGCCCTCGGTGTCGGCAACCGCGTGCGGCGCGTCGGCGTGGCGCGCCTGGTCGTGCGACTCGGCCTCGACCCGTGCGATCGCGGCGAGCGCATCGCGGATCTCGCGGCGCAGGTTGAAGTTGCGCCGCCCGTTGGGGCTCCAGTCGATCGGTTTGTCGTCCTCGTAGCGATGGCCGTCGGCGTCGCCCGCCGCGTAGCAGGTCGAGACGTGGAGCAGGGCCACGCCGCGCTTGCGGCAGAACTCGATCACGTTGGCGACGCCGGTGGTGTTGACCGCCAGCGACTTCTCCAGCGACGCCTCGAAGTTGACCAGCCCCGCGCAGTGCACCACCGCGTCAAGCTCGCCGCGTCCCGGCGCCTCGCCTTCGGAAACCAGCTCGGGCTCCGTGATGTCGCCGCAGACCACCGCGAGCTTCTCCTCGACGTAGCGCTCGAAGCGCTCGCCGAGATGCTCGCGCAGCGGACCCATCACGGGCGAGTCGAGGATTTCGCGCCGGAAGCGACTTTGCGCGAGCCGGCGATCGCCGCGGATGAGCAGGTAGATGCGGTCGAGCTCCGGATGCCAGCGCAGCAGCAGGTAGAGATAAACCTTGCCGAGGAAGCCGGTCGCGCCCGTGAGCAGGATGCGCCGGCGGCGCAGAATCTGCTCCAGCGGCGGCATCGCCGCGCGCCCACCCGCAGCGTTGGCCCCGTTGCTATTCGACATCGGCGATCACCAGTGGCGGAAGGTGCAGGTAGGTGATTGAGGCCGAGCGTCCCAGCTCAGAGGTCGCCATCGCGATCGCCTCGTCCAGGGTGTCGGCCGCTTCCCATCCAAGGCGCGCCGCGACCTCCGGCTCCTCGCATCCGGCCGCGATCACGCGCCCGACATGCTGGCGCGCCGGCTCGCCCCAGTACCACATGTAGAACGGGTGCACCCCATGGTAGGCGTGGCCGTAGCGGTACATGTGGATGTAGGTCGGATTGCGCGCGAACTCGGCCTCGAAGCTGCGCTCGAGCACGGCGGCGTCGGTGGTTTCGCGCAGGCAGCGATGGAAGAACTCGATGTAGCTCGGATGATGCTCGGGATGGAACTCGTCGCGCAGCGGATGACAGATGATCATCGTGCCGCCCTCGCGCACCAGCGGCTTGCCGCGGAACATGTTGAACAAGTAGCCGAGCCCGGTGCACTGCACGAGCACCGGATTCATGATCGAGTTCACGTTGTAGGGACAGATGTAGGGCACGCCGACGATCAGGATGTCGGACTGGCCCTTGACCGGGACCGCGTACTGCTGGAAGACGCGCGCCAGCGCCTTGCGATGGACCGCTTCGGTCTCGCCCGCCCACACCCCGGTCATCCCGTAGGGCGCGGCGTACTGGTTAAGCGCCTGGCGCCGGAGCTGGTCGGATAGGTTGCCCAGCGTCCAGCGAAAACCTCGCAGGCGCATCCGGTCCCAGTCGGAGAAGCGGTCCTCGTTCTTCTGCAGAAAGTCGAGCATTCCGCCATACATCTGGTTGTTGATCGCGGTCTCGATCGTGAAGACGTTGACGTGCTGGTTGACCACGCGCCCCATCCGGTTGGCCGTGTGATGGAGTGCCGAGCGCGTCGGGTCCATGTAGGAATGGCACTGGCGCAGAGTGGCGGGGTTGTGATGGTGGCGCAGGCTCTGGTAGGGCGCGAGCCCCACTGCCACCGACTTGTGCCCGCCGTCCATCGGCACCAGGTTGATGTTGAGATAGATCAGCAGGTCGGACTCGGCGGCGCGCCGCGACAGCCACACTTCCTCGCCGTGCTCGGTCTTGCCCAGCATCGCAAGCTCGGTGCGGTTCTCGGCGTCGAAGTTGTACAGACGCTCGGGCCAGAACTGGCGAAACGCGCGCTCGCCCACCATCCGGCGGATCTCGGCCTCGGTCATCCGCCGGTGGAGCGAGGTTGCGATGATCAGATGGACGTCGTCCACGCCGTAGTCGGCAAGGGTCTGGAGCACGATGTTGAGCGCGCGCTCGCGGATATCCGGCCGGCGCATCGGCGGCAGCGGCAGGCTGATGTCGTCGATCGCGATGGTGACGCGCATGTTGGGGTCGAGCTGAGCGAAGAGCGGATCGGCGTTCTCCGGGCGCAGCAGCGCGTAGCGAATCGCGGCGTCGGGGTCGGCGAGCGGCTCCAGTGGCGGCGGCGGATAGACCACGCGGGTGCCCGCGGGCAGCCGCTCGTACCAAAAGTCGTCGCCGTAGGCGATGAGCCGCGGCGCCGAGCGGCGGTTGAGTGTCACCACCAAATCGCGGCGCGCGCCCGGCTCGTGCCTCAGCTCGGCGCTCTTCAGCTCCTTGAGCTTACTTTCCGGTCGCGCCATCGGTCAGTTCTCCCAGCCACCCCATCAGCCAGGCGCCCGCCGCCGCGCTCGTGCGCGCCTGGTCGGCGTCGTGGCTGAAGCGGACAATCGGCCATTTGCGGTTATGCGCGGCGGCCAACAGGCGGCGGTCCGGGTTGACCGCCACCGGATGGCCCAGCGCGCAGAGAAAGGGCAGGTCGTAGTACGAATCCGCGTAGCCCCAGCAGGCGTCGAGGTCGAGACGCTGCGCCTCGGCAAACTCGGCGCACCACGCCGCCTTCTCCGCTCCCGCCATCACCGGTTCGCGCATCCTGCCGTTGGCGCGGCCGCGGCTGAAGACCAGGCGGTTGGCGGCAATGTGCTCGATATTGAGCCGGCGCGCGAGCGGGGCGACCAGGAAGTCGGGCGAGCCGGTGACCAGCACCGGTTCGAGCCCCGCCGCGCGATTGGCCTCGAGCATCTCGATCGCCTGCGGATAGAGATGGCGTACCAGCACGCGCTCGCAGTACTCGTCGCCGAGTTCGCTGAGCCTGTCGCGCGAGATGCCCTTGTACGATTCGAACAGCACCATGTTGAGCAGGCGGCGGTCGCTACGCTCGGCGAGATAGAGCCGTGGCAGGCCAAGCGCCAGCCGCGCCAGGTAGCCCACGCGTCCGCTCCATTCGCCGAGGTTCGCCATGAAGAAGAGCGTGGCGTGGAGCAGGTTGAGGTCGGCCAGGGTGCCGTCGAGGTCATAAAAGGCGCACGCTCTGGGCCTGCCGCGGGCGGCGCGTCCGCCTCTCTTTCCGTAAACTGACATGTCAGTCTACTTTAGGCCCGAAAACAAGACGCTCGGCGGTGCTCGATTGCGAGCGCCGGCGCATGCTTTCGAGCAGTTCCGGGCGCGCTACGCCGCCCAGTCCGAAGGCCAGGATCTCCTCGACCACGGCGTCGATGCTGCGCGGGCGGCGCCGCGCGATCTGGCCCACCACTTCCTTGATTCCCCCCAGGATGCAGTAAGCGGCCATCCGCGTGTCGCACGTCCGCACCAGGCTCATCTGGATGCCGAGGTCGAGCGAGCGCTGAATGGCGTCGGCGATACGCTCGTAAAACTCCAGGATGCGCAGGTCGAGCTCGCGGTCGAAGCCGACCGAGTGGTTGAGCAGGATGTCGGTCAGTTCGCGCTCGGCGAGCACGAAGTTGAGCACTCGCCGCAGGTTGTTACGCAGCTGGTCGATCGGATCCGGCTCGTCGGGGCCCACCCGCAGTCGCTGGATGCGATGAGAGAGTTCGGTCAGCACCTGGGCCAGCAGTTCCTCGAAAAGATCTTTCTTGTTCTGGAAGTACAGGTAGAAGGTGCCGCGCGCGATACGGGCGCGCGAGATGATGTCGGCGACGTTGGTGCGGTGGTATCCCTTGCGCGCGAAGATCCGCTTCGCATGGCGAAGCACCTGGGCGCGCCTGGCCTGTCGTTCCATCCGAGGTCCCCGGCGGGGCTAGACCCTATCGGCCCGCCGAGGCAGAGTCAAACCCGTCCCCTGTGGATAACCGCGCAGTTAAGGAAGGCGGTACAGAGGCGCAAATTGCCTGCGATAGCTGGCCAAGAGCATCTGGAAGCCGGCCTCTAGAACGGGGGGCACGGCGGACAGGGGGTCGCCGTGGGGCTGGCGCTGGGATCGATGACCGTCACTTTGAGCGGCGCGCTCACGAGCGAACCGGAAGCGACGGTGATGCACGCGCATCCCGCGGCCGGGCCGGCGGTGAACTCCTCCCGGATCGGCGTGGTCGTCGGCTGTGGTTCGCTAATCGTCACCGCCGAGCTGTTCGAAAACCAGTTGGCATTCTGGGTGATGTCCTCGTAGCTGATCACGCCGTTGGAGCTGAATTGCCCCTGGGCGAAGAGCCCGAATGTGGTCGAAATGTCAACGCCGACTGGAGTTGGTACCGGGCAGGCCGCCGTGGCCGACGGAAACTTGGAGCAAATGCGGACCCCTACCAAGGTGACCGGAGTCGCAGTTGGCAACGGTATCGGGTTCGAACTGCCGCCGCCGCAACTCAAAAGCAGCGCGCTTGCCACAAAGCCCACCACCGGAACGATAACCAGACATCTCTTACGCCACATTGAGCATCCAGCTATGACGTGGCGGCTCCGGCGATGTCAAGGAAGCGTGCTTGTCGATTTGAAACAGCGGTGCTCAGAGGCGCGCAAACGTAGGTGAGAAAAAAAGAACGGCGGGCATCGAGAGAGGGGGGAGGCTCTCCGATGCCCGCCTGTTCACCGCCCGCCTCGCGACGGGCGGCCACTCGGCTGCTGGGAGGAGCATCGCAACCGAAGTGCGGTGGAGAGTCCTCAGGAGCCGCACTCGATCGATTCGACGAAGACGTTTGCGGGATTATTCAACCGCGGCGATCGCGCCCGGTCTCGGGAAGTGCGCCACGCAGACTTCAGCCCTCTGCCGACTGCGCAGATGGCAGCCTTGCCTCGCCGCGGGTTCTGCGGCGGAGGTCAAGGCAAAACTTGGAGGATTTTGGCTAAAAGACGCTGAGCGCGCCCTTGACGAATACGTCGATCTGGTTGGCTATGGTATCGAGATTGTTGCCCATCACTAGGTATGCCGAAAACGCGACGATCGCGACCAGCGCCAGGATCAGCGAGTATTCGGTCATCGTCTGGGCATCGCCGAAGCACCCTGCCTTGCGCCAAAGACGTTGGATCCGGCCCATTTCAATCCTCCCTCGGGAATTCCGACAAGAACCCCATCAACCCCACTGCGGTACGGCCACGGCCCAAGCTGCAAGGCGACGCAATGCCGTAGTCTATGCAAAGACACTTACCAAATTTTGCTCCATACTGGCAAGATTAGACGATGATATAGAAAGAGATCGGCGATTTTTGGCCGACGACCAATCGTGGCATGAGTCAAGAGCTTATACGCATCTATGTCCTTGTCTGACTTCCAAGTGGCCAAAATTCAGCCAGAAAAACATTGTGAGCGAGGCGCGGGCAGATTGAGCCAGCTAGGCCCAACCTGTAGCGCTCCGGCTAGCCCCGAAAATGCGGCATCACCTCAGCCGCAAACAGCTCGAGCGAGGCTTTCGTCCGGCGCGGATCGAGGCCGGGTAGCTGGGTGGCCATGATGAAGTGCGTGCAGGCGTAGGAACGGCGGAAATCCTCCATTTTTCGGATGCATTCGGCGGGCGTTCCGATCATCAGCGAATCCGCGACCGGCGAGTTCCGAATCTCGTCCGGGCTGGCGAAGTCCCACACGTGCTGGTCACCGGCGGCGTCGTTGGCTTCAGCCAGCCAATGGCCGTAGTTCTCCATCATGTAGTGCAGATGCGGCGCCGCCTCGGCCCACGCCTGGTCGGCAGACTTCGCGACGTAAACGGCCCGCAGCTGGGCGACCGAAAACTGCGCCGGGTCCCGTCCAACCCGCTTGAGTTCGTCATAGTAGGGAATCGCGGGGTCGGGCCCCAGTGTGGCCATGAGATGGAACCCCATCCGAGCCGCCCGCCGCGCGGCCTTCTCCGTGCGGGCGCCGATCCAAATTGGCGGATGCGGCTGTTGCACCGGTTTGGGATGGAGTGAGAGCTCCTGGACCTGTGTGAACTTGCCGGAGAAGGTGACGCTGGGCTCGGTCCACAGCCGGCGGATAAGCTCGATCCCCTCGCGCAGGCGCGCCGTTCGCTCCGTGCGCGGGATTTTGAGCGCAGCGAACTCCTCCGCGCGGTAGCCCTGGCCGACGCCGAAATCGAAGCGGCCGTTGGAGACGATGTCGACGCAGGTCACGTCTTCGGCCACGCGCACCGGCGCGTGGAACGGCAACAGCAGGATGAAGCTGCCGATACGGATGCGACGGGTGCGCGCGGCAATCGCGGCGGCGGTCGGCAGGAGTGCCGGATTGTAGCCGTCCTCGAAGAAGTGATGTTCGGTGAGCCAGACGTTGTCGAAGCCGAGCTCCTCGAGGCGGACGATCTGATCGAACAGGCTCTGGTAGAGTTCAGGATACGGGCGCGCCCATGCCCGCGGATTACGGAAGTCGTACATCACGCCGAATTTCATCGCCGGTCTCCTTGTTCGCCCTGCGCTCAGGGCTATGGGTTCGCGGTCCGCCCTAGGCGTAGAGCAAACCACCGCTTTGGGGCAAGCGCCTAACCGAGCGTAACCGGCCCGCGATTTATGCCGGTGAACAGAGCAGGGAGCGCTTCACTGCGTTGCGTCCAGCGCCCTTACCCTATCGGGCTTGGCTGGCGGCAGATAGTGGTAGCAATCGCAGCTGTCGAGCTTGCGACGGCCAGCGAGACGAACCACGGTCCGATGCGCTGATTGAATCGGCTTGGCGGCCGGCTCGATCGTCTGCGCGGCCACGACACCCGCCAAAGCAAGCGCCAGGAGCATTGCGGACTGATACCGCCGCTTCATTGTGCGCCGGCTCCGCAGCGAGCCTTTGCCGTAAGAACATAGCGACCATGCCGAGGCTGCGAACACTGCGGCGCCGTCTAAGGGCTGACCGCTGCGACGTCGACGTCAACCGCGCCCTCGTGTTAGAAAGCAAACGTTCCGCCTTGGTTCGGGCGCGCCCGTAGCTCAACTGGACAGAGCATCGGACTTCGGATCCGAGGGTTGGGGGTTCGACTCCCTTCGGGCGCGCCAGTTTTTTTCCTGACGCGAACGTGCGTGCGTCCCGCAGCCGCGCGTCGCTGGCAGCTTGACCGCACCTGAAAATTGCGGTTCGGTTGATACTGTAGTGTCGGTTCGGAGCGAGGCTCCGAAGCCGGTGGTGGAGGTCATGGACGATGGGCAGGGCACTTCCGCGTGCGACGCGCGTTCTCGTCGCAGCCACTTTGTTTGTCTCCTTCGGAGTGTTGTTTTCCGGATGCGCCTGGCTGCTCGGTGGAATCATCGGCGCCGACGCCGGCTTCCTGTCGGGCCAGATGACCAAGTCGCCGGAGACCAGCGCGGCGGCGGGCGGCGTCGCAGGCGCCGGCGCGGGAGCGCTGGTGGGCGCCGCAGTGGGTGGTCCGCTCGGCGGTGCGATCGCCGGCGGCCTGAGCGGCGCGGGCACCGGCTACGTCACCAATCGCGAATTCTCCCAGCAGCGCGACTGAGCGTCCTCCTTCGGTCGGGATTCGCGGCGCAGCGCGTCGGCGGTTCTACTTGCGCTGGACCGACTTGAGGTAGTCGACCAGGCGCTGGATGCGTTCGCGGACCTCGCGCGAGGTCGCCGCACGGTCGTAGGTATAGGAGCCCTGCTGCTCGAAGATCTGGCCCCAGACCGGCATCTCGCGCGTGCCGTGCGCGGCGATAACCGCGCTGCCGTCGATGGTTGCGAAGACGTGCTGCTCGGGAAAGACCCCGCCGTTGCGCGACGCGAGCAGCGTCAGGTCGGGAGGCCGGACCCTGAAAGCGTGCGCGGCGGGCCCGTCGCCGCGCGCCCTAAGCCCGTGGCACGACGCGCAGTGGAACAGGTACTCCTGCTCGCCGCTCAGCACGAACGGCGTTGGCGACGCACCGGGGCGCGTCTGCGCCAGCGCGCAGCGCGGCCATACGGCCAAAAGCGCGATTGCCAGAGCCACGGCGGCGCCGATTGCAGCACGCCTGATCGCGATTCCGGCCGGGGAGTCCATTGCGGCCGCCGCGCCGGCGGCTTTCGTCGTGTCCATCGCGGCGGGCTTACTCACGGTCGGGCACGAGTTCGAGCGCCGCGAGCCACGCCGCGGCCTCGCTGTCCGAGGGCGCGCGCCAGTCGCCGCGCGGCGAGAGCGAGCCGCCGGATCCGACCTTGGGCGCGTTGGGGATGGCGCTGCGCTTGAACTGGCTGGTCTGGAAGAAGCGGTAGACGAAAGTGCGCAGATGCGCCTTTATCTGCCCGATGTCGTACTGGCGGCGCTGGTCGGCCGGAATATCGGGCCATCCGCCCACCCGCGCGTCGTGCCATGCGCACCACGCCAGAAACGCGATCTTAGACGGCGGATAGCCGAAGCGCAGTGTGTGGTAGAGGCTGAAATCATGCAGCTCGTACGGCCCGATGATCGCCTCGGTGTCCTGGGCCGGGTGCGAGTTGCCGCCGTCGGCGGCGGGCACCAGCTCGGGACTGATCGGAGTTGCGAGGATGTCGATGAGCGTGGCGGTGGCCTCGGCGCCGAGCCGCCCGCTATTGGCAACCCATCGGATGATGTGTTGGAGCAGGGTCTTCGGCACGCTCGCGTTGACCGCGTAATGCGACATCTGGTCGCCCACTCCGTAGGTGCACCATCCCAGCGCCAGCTCGCTCAGGTCGCCGGTGCCGACGACGAGCGCGTCGTTGATGTTGGCCAGGCGGAAAAGGCGGCTGGTGCGCTCGCCTGCCTGCACGTTCTCGAAGGTGGTGTCATAAAGCTCGGCTCCGGTGGCGGCGGGATGGCCGATGTCGGCGAGCATCTGGCGGCTCGCCGGCCGGATATCGAGCTCGTGCGCGGTGCATCCGATCGCCGCCATCAGCCGGTGTGCCTGGTCGAGCGTGCGCGCGCTGGTGGCGAAGCCGGGCATCGTGTAGCCCAGGATGTGGCTGCGCGGGTAGCCGAGATGGTCCATCGCCTGCGCACACACGAGCAGCGCGTTGGTCGAGTCCAGCCCGCCCGAGACGCCGATCACGACGCGCTTGATACCGGTCGCGCGCAGGCGGGTCGCCAGCCCCTGGGCCTGGATCTGATAGACCTCCGAGCAGCGCTCGTCGCGGCGCGCCGGATCGGCGGGGACGTAGGGAAAGCGCTCGGGCCGCCGCTCCGGGAGCATCCGGCCGCGCCGCGCGAGCTCGGAGGAAAAGCTGATCGTGCGGAATCCGCGCAGCGCGTCGCGCTGGTTGCGGATCGATTGGCCGAAGCTGTTCTGGCGCATCCGCTCCTGCGCCAGCCGCTCGAGGTCGATCTCCGCGCATACGAGCTGCGGCGCGTAGGCGAAGCGCCGCGATTCGGCGAGCAGGTTGCCGTTTTCCGAGATGAGCGCGTGGCCGTCCCACGCCAGATCGGTGGTCGATTCGCCCGGTCCGGCGCCCGAGTAAAGGTAGGCCGCCATGCATCGCGCCGACTGGCTTGCGACCAGCGCGCGGCGATAATCGGCCTTGCCGATCGTGATATTGGAGGCGGAGAGGTTGAGCAGGACGGTGGCGCCGGCGAGTGCCGCGTACGACGACGGCGCGATCGGCACCCATAGGTCCTCGCAGATCTCGACGTGCATCACCATCAGCGGCTGCTCCTGGACCTGAAACAGCAGCCGCGCGCCGAACGGGATCGCCGACTGGCCGAGCAGCTCGATCTCCTCGCGCAGCGCGACGTCGCCGGGCGTGAACTGGCGCAGCTCGTAGAACTCGCGGTAGTTGGGCAGGTAGGTTTTGGGTACGACGCCCAGCAGGCGTCCGCGATGGACCACCGCGGCGCAGTTATACAGCAGGTTATCGACGACCAGCGGCAGGCCGACCACCCCGACGGTGTTGAACGTGCGGCTGGCCTCGACGATCCGGCCCAGCGCCGCGGCGCATCCGTCGATCACAACGCGCTGCTGATGGAGGTCGTCGCAGGAGTACCCGGCGAGACCCAGTTCGGGAAACAGCACGACCGCGGCCTTGCGCTCGGCCGCCTGGCGCATCAGGGCTAGCGTTTGCTCGCCGTTGAACGAGGGATTGGCCACGCGCAGCGCGGGGACTCCAACCGCGACCCGCACCATGTCGTGGTTGTGGAAGTTGAAGAACTCCTCGCCCGCTCTCACGTCGCCTCCTCGCCGTACGCGTTGCGCCGCGTCTTTTCAGCCTATAACGCGCGGTGCGCAAAATGAATCGGCGCGGCTATGGCGTTGCGGGGCGTGTCGTGACTAGACTGCGGACAGGCGCGCGGGCCGGCGCGCTCGGGGTTGGTCGGATGCGGAGGTATCTGGGGCAGTGCTCGGCGCGCCTGGCGTGGACGGCGGGCGCCGCGCTGTGGCTGGGAGGATGCTCGGCCTATAGCGCGCGGCGCGCTGCTCCGGCGCCCGCGCCGCTGCCCGCGGCCGCGCCTTCCAGCGGACACGTCACCACCGTCGCCTCCTGGTACGGGCCCGGATTCCAGGGGCGGCGCACGTCTTCGGGCGAGGTCTTCGATCGCAACCAGTTGACCGCCGCCTCGCGCACGCTGCCGTTGGGCACGCGCGTGCGCGTCACCAACCTTGGCACCGGACAGTCGGTGGTAGTGCGTATCAACGACCGTGGACCCTACGTGCGGGGGCGCGGGATCGACCTTTCCCAGCGGGCGGCGCAGCGGATCGGACTGGCCCGCCGCGGCGTCGCTCGGGTCCAAATCGACCGGCTCGATACGACCGCGTCGGCGGACGCGGCGGCGCCCGCGCGATGGAGCGGGCAGGTCAATGTGCGCCGCTACCGCATGCGCCGCCGCTATCACCGCCCGATCCATCATTACGCCTACGCCTCGGCGGCGGGGGCGCCGCCGTCGCGCCGGATGGTGGCTAACCCGGTCGGCGACTGGTTGCTCGAGATGGTTCGTTAGAGCGGGGGCGTGCGCAAAATCGCGTCGCGTAGCGGGTGCGGCGGGTGAAACCAAGTCGCGCGTCGTCCGTATTGTGGATAGCGGGTCTGCCTTTTCTTCTTTCATTGCTGCAAACCCGATAAGTTCTAGCTGCTGAAGGACCGTGGCAGCCTCGCATACGATGGCCAAGGTTGAGCAACTGCGCGAGCAGCAGGCGCGCCCAACGCCCGCGCCCAAGCCCAGAGAGGCGTCGCTGGAGGGGCAGGGGCTGACCAAGCACTACGGCGGCCGCGCGGTGGTGGACGGCGTCGCGGTGCAGGTGCGTAGCGGCGAGGTTGTTGGCCTGCTCGGTCCCAACGGCGCCGGCAAAACCACGACCTTCTACATGGTGGTCGGGCTGATCAAGCCCGACGCCGGCACCGTGCGCCTGGGCGGTGAGGACATCACGATGCTCCCGCTCTACCAGCGCGCGCGCCGCGGCATCAGCTACCTTCCCCAGGAGCCCTCGGTCTTCCGCAAGCTTACGGTCGAGCAGAACCTGCTTGCGGTGCTCGAAACCCTGCCGCTCAACGAGGAGGAGCGCCAGGCGCGGCTGCAATCGCTGCTCGACGAACTCGATATCGCGCGCCTGGCGCGCTCGAAGGCGAGTGTGCTGTCGGGCGGCGAGCGGCGCAAGGTCGAGATCACGCGCGCGCTGGTGCTCGACCCGCTCTTTCTATGCCTCGACGAGCCGTTTGCCGGAATCGACCCGATAACCGTGGTCGAGATCCAGCGCATCATCAGCTACCTCAAGGAGCGCGGCATCGGGATCATCATCTCCGACCACAACGTCCACGCGACGCTGTCGATCATCGACCGCGCCTACGTGATCCACGCGGGCAAGATCCTGTTCCACGGCGGCCCGCGCGAGATCGTTGACAGCGAGGTCGTGCGCCAGGTCTTCCTCGGCGAGCGCTTCCGCCTCGCCAGATAAAGCCCGCTTGGGCCAGACTCGCTACTGGCCGAGCCATCCGACGCTGTCGAACAGCGCGAGCGAGTCGGCGAGCGCGCGCAGACGCGCCCGGTACTGCGCGCGTATCTGGAGCGCCTCGCGGATCGTGACCGCGCGAAAGCGCAGGCGCGCGCGCGGCGCGGCCTGTGCGACGCGGTCGAGATCGCACTGGAGCACGGTGCCGATGGTGGCGTAGCCGCCGCCGGTCACTGCGTCGCGCATCAGCAGGATTCCTTCCTTGCCGCCGGGCACCTGGATTGAGCCCACCGGGTAGCCGACGTCAACCACGTTGGAAGGATCGGAGCCCGCGCCGAAGGGCTGTTCGCGTTGGCGAAAGCTGAACTCGACGCCCTGGATTCGGTAGCCGATTCGATCGGCCTCGGTGGAGACGGTCCACGTCGTTTCCAGAAACTGCGCGGCGCTGTCCTCGGTGAGCCGATATCCGCACAGGCCCATCAGAATGCGCAGTTCGGCGACTTCGGGGAAGGTCGGCAGCAAGCGCGGGTCGAGCCGGCGTCCCGTCAGCTCGCGCGCCGCGCGCCGCGGCTCGCCCACCCGGAGAGCGTCGCCTTTGGCAAGCGCGCGGCCGCCGAGCCCACCGAAGCGGCCGAGCAGGTAGGTCGAGCGGCTGCCGAGCAGTTCGGGGACGTCGATTTCACCCGCGACGCAGACGTACGAGCGCACTCCCGCCAGCGCTTGTCCGCACTCCAGCCGGTCGCCCTTCTTGAGCTCCAGCGCGACCCACATCGGAGCGGGCGCGCCGTTGAGCCGCAGTTCGAGCGGCGCGCCGGTCACCGCGACCGTCAGGTCGGCGCCCGCTTCGAGCTCGGGCCCGAGGAACGTGGTCTCGAGCGCCGCCGCGCCTTCGTCATTGCCGACCAGCAGGTTTCCCGCGCGGAACGAGAACTGATCCATCGCGCCCGCCGGCGGCATCCCGATGTGGTACCAGCCGAAACGGCCGGCGTCCTGGACGGTGGTCAGCAGCCCGGGCCTCAGGACTTTGAGCATGCGCGGGCCTCATCCTGCAGGCGGTTGAGATAGCCCTCGGGGTCCTCGAAATACATTGCGGGGCGGAATTCCTGCTCGACGATTCCGTAGCGATAGGTTCCGGCCTCGACCTCGGCGCGGATGGCGTTGAACTCGTCAAGGTCGATCGGCCGCAGCTTCCAGCGGTCGGCGGGTTTGGCCAGGATGCGGGTCTCGCGCAGATCGGCGAGCCTGCCCTCGGGCTCGTACACCGGCACCGGCGTCATCCCGATCAACTGGTAGCCGCCGGGACCGCGCACCGGATAGATCGCCATGAATGCGCCGCCGTGGGAGACCGTGCGCTCGGGCGTGTCGGTGCGCGGGCGGACGTACTTGGGCGCCTGCAAGGCGCGCTCGCGCGCCACCATCTGGTAGCCCCAGGCGGTGCCGGGCACGAAGCCCACCATCGAAATCCAATATGGGCGCCCCGAATGCGCCTCGATGAATTCGCGCTTGTCGCTGAAGCCGTTGATCCGCATCAGGTATTCGAGATTGGTGACCGAGGGGTCCTGATGGCGGTCGGCGAATTGCCTGGCGCACTCCTTGGTCCACGGGTCGTCGTAGAGCACAGGGATGTCGACGAGGCGCGAGCTGATGGTCGTGATATGGGCGGCGGCGTGTTCGAGCTTGCGCAGCTCGGCGATCAGCTTGTCGGGATCAATCTCCTCCGGCCGGTAGTGCACGAGGTAGGACGCGTTGCCCGGACATACCTCGACCACGCCGGGGAGCTTCTCGCGGCCGATATCCTGGCAAATCGAGAGCACCTTGAAGTTCACCTCAAGGCTCATCTCGATGGCGAAGTCGACGAAGATGTATTCGTCCCCGCCGTAGTCGTAGCGCGTCTCCATCGGCGGCCGCCTCGCGCGCTAGCCCGCCATCTCGCCCAGCACCTCGTCCGCCACGCGGATGACCTCGCGAACGTCGTCCGCGGTGTGGGCGGCGGAGAGGAAGCCCGGATGGTTGGGCGTGAGCAGGACGCCCTTGGAGATCAGTCCCATGCTGAATTCGTACTGGCGCGCGTGATCGGCGCGCATCGCCGAGCGCTTGCCGGTGATCGGCGCATCGGCGAAGTGGACGTGGAAGAGCGAGCCGACGCCGGTGACCTGGACCGGGAAGCCCCGGCGCGCGGCGCTCTTTGCAATCCCCTCGCGCACCGCGTGGCCCATCGCGCCGACGTACTCGTAAACCGGGTTGCGCTCGAGCTCGGTGAGCGCGGCGATCCCCGCGGCCATGCTGATCGGATTGCCGGAGAAGGTCCCCGACGCGAAGCTTTTTTCCTTGAGGTCCGACGGCTGCTTGGTCGGCGTGATCACCTTCTCCATCAGGTCGCGCCGGCCGCCGAAGGCGCCGATCGGAAAGCCGCCGCCGACGATCTTGCCGATGCATCCGAGGTCCGGGCGCACGCCGAAGTGTGCCGCTGCGCCGCCCAGCCCGAGCCGGAAGCCTGTGACCACCTCGTCGAAGATCAGCATGATTCCGTTTTCGGCGGTGACCCCGCGCAGCGCGCGCAGGAATTCCGGCTCGGCGGGCACCGCGCCGGTGAAGAAGGCGGCCACCGGCTCGATGATCACCGCGGCGAGCTCGCGTGCGTGCCGGCGCACGAGGTCGATCGCGGCCATGTCGTTGTACGGCAGCATCAGGACGTTATCGACTACCGCGTGCGGGATGCCGGCGCAGTCGGGCGCGGAGGCGGGTTCGCTGTTCGGGCCGAGGCCCGCCGCGGCGCCGCCGATGAGCGACCAATCGTGCTGGCCGTGGTAGTTGCCCTCGAACTTGGCGATCCGTTCGCGGCCGGTGAACGCGCGCGCCGCCCGCAAAGCCATCAGGGTCGCTTCGGAGCCGCTGTTCACGAAGCGGATCATCTCCATGTAGTCCATCAGGCGCGTGACCCGCTTGGCCAGCTCGACCTCCAGCTCGGTCGCCATCAGCGGCAGGATCGCCTCGTCGATCTGATGCTTGACCGCGCGGCGGATCGACTCGTGGCCGTGGCCGAGGATCGCCGCGCCCACCGCGTCGAGCAGATCGACATAGTCGTTGCCGTCAACGTCGATGACGTGCGCGCCCGCGGCGCGCTTGAGGTAGAGCGGGTAGGGCTTGAGGAACTTGGCGTTGCCGCTGACCCCGCCGGGCAGGTAGTTGCGCGCCTCCTCGTAAATCCGGCGCGAGCGCGGCGTGCGCGCGACGTAGGCGTCGAGGAATTTCTGCAGCGCCATGGTCGCGCCTCAGGCTTCGGCGTGGGCGACGTGGCCGTTGCCGCCGAGTTGGGCGATTGCGCTGCGCGCGGCGACGCCGGCCTGCCGCAGCGCCTGATGGAGCGCGGTCAGCACTTCGGGCGCGTTGATCACGTCGCCGTGCACGCAGATGCTGTCGGCGTCGACGTCGATCTCGCCGCCGCTGGAGGTCGTAACCTTGCCTTGGGTGACGAACTTCATCACCAACGCGACCATCTCGTCGATATTTTCTTCGCCGTAGGTGCGCTTGACGCCGATCGAGCCGTCGTCGGAATAGACCAGGCCGGGGTAGAATTCCTTGACCACCCGAAAGCCCATCCGCTCCGCCGTCTCCAGCATCGGGTAGCGCGGCAGCGCGGGCAGGTAGCATACGAAGTTGGGATCGACTTCGCGGAAGCCTTCGAGGATCGCGCGCGAGTTCTCCTCGCCAAGTTGGGCCCAGAGGTAAAACGCGCCGTGCGGCTTGGCCGCCGCCAGCCGCACGCCCGCCGCGTCGGCGAACGCTTTGACCGCGCCGACCTGGTAAACCACGTAGTCGCGCGCCTCCTGGAGCGAGATATTCATCAGACGGCGCCCGAAGCCCATCATGTCGGGGAAGCCTGGATGGGCGCCCAGCGTCACGCCGTAGCGCTTGGCGGCCTCGACCGTGCGCCGGATCCAGACCGGGTCGCCGGCGTGGAAGCCGCAGGCGATGTTGGCGTGGTTGATGCGTTTCATCACCTCCTCGGGGCGGCCGAGGACGTAGTTGCCGAAGGATTCTCCCATGTCGCTGTTGAGATCGATCCAGGTACGCATCGTTGACGAACCTCCTTGCGGCGCGGCTCGCGCACGGCGCCGGTTTCAGCCTTTGAAGTGCGGCATCACTTCTTTCGCGAACAGCCGCATCGACGCCATCGTCTTGTCGGCGTCAACGCCCGGCAGTTGCATCCAGCAGATAAGGTAGTCCATCCCGAGTTCGCGCCGGTAGCGCTCTATCTCGCGCACGCAATGGTCGGGGCTGCCGATGATGAAGCGGTCGCGATGGCTCTCGAAGGTGACGGTGGCCGGGTCCTTGACCAGCGCGCCCGAGTCGTCGCGCAACGGTCGCACCGCCGACCATTTGCCGTACATCCCGCCGTGGATGTACATCACGCCGTCGCGCGCCTCGGCCTCGGCCTGTGCGGTGGTCGGCGCGCAGTAGACCTCGCGGATCACCGGTACGCAGGACGGGCTCTTGTTGAAGCGCTGGAGGTACTCGCCGTACATCGCCTGATGCTGCTTGAGCTCGTTGATGTGATGGCGGGGCGAGGCGACCAGCGCGTCGGCCCATTGCGCCGCCCGCCGGCATCCGGCGCGCGTCGAGGCGCCGATCCAGAGCGGCGGGCGCGGCTTCTGCACCGGCTTGGGCGTCACCATCGTCTCGGGGATGTTGTAATAGCGGCCGCGATGGGAGAACGACGCGGTGGTCCAGGCCTTGATCATGATTTCGAGCTGCTCTTCCATCCGCTGCTCGCGTCCGGCGCGTTCCTCTTCGTGGCCGGCGAATTCCTCGGGCCGGTAGCCGGCGGCGACACCGAGGATGAAGCGGCCATTGGAGAGGTTGTCGAGCACGGCGACGTCCTCGGCCGACTGGACCGGGCGATGGAGCGGCAGGAGATACATGCTGGTGCCGATGGTCATGTGGCGAGTGCGCGCCGCCATCGCGGCCGCGGTCACCAGCGGCGAAGGGCAGATGCCGTCGGCGAGGAAGTGATGCTCGACCAGCCAGGCCGACGCGTAGCCCATCTCTTCGCCCGCCGCGATCTGATCGAGCATCTCGCCGTAGACCTGGGCTTGGGAGATCGCCCGATCGGGCCGCGTCTGCAGGGAATAGAGGAGGCCGAAAAGCATAGCTTGCTCCGTTGGTCGGGTGATGGCGGCGCACCGCTGCGCGCTCTATACCACAGCAGCCGATGAGCAGATAGCCCGCGAGCGAGCGTCGCGGAACCGCCGCCGGATCGCATAGCGGCGGCGGCCACCGGAGTGAAACGCTTGCTTGACGCTGGGCGCGCGCCCAAGCTAAACGGCGACGTTAGTAGGGGCTTGCGGTGGTTAGCGTAGGTGGAACCATGGACCAGATCGACAGCTTGTCGCCGTGGTGGAGACGCTCGGTCGTAGTCGTCGTCCTGACTTGCTTCTGCGTACTGGGATTGGTGTCGCGGCGAACCTATCTTTTCGCGCCTCCGATACCGAAGGCTGCGGTCGACCCGTCGGGCGAGGTCGTGTACACCGCCGCCGACGTGGCCGCGGGCCAGGAGATATTTCTCAAGCACGGCCTGATGGAGAACGGCACGATCTGGGGCCACGGCGCCTATCTCGGCCCCGATTTCTCCGCGCTCTATCTTCATCGGCTCGCGCTTGAGGCGCGCACCACGATCGTGCGGCGGCGCGGCGCGATCACGTACGCGGCGCTTCGCCCTGAGGAGCGCGGTATCGTCAGGACCGACGTCGCGCGCCTGCTCAAGGAAAATCGCTACGATCCGCAAACCGGCACGCTGCGGCTTACGGAAGTCGAAGTCGATTCGTTCCGCACGCAGCTTGCGCAATGGACTGACTATTTCAGGGATCCCGCGACCAACGGCGGCCTGCCGCGCGACTATATCTCCGATCCCGCGCAAATTCGCCAACTGGCGGCGTTCTTCGCGTGGGCCGCATGGGCTTCGGTCGTCGATCGCCCCGGGAGCGACCATTCGTACACCAACAACTTTCCCTACGATCCCGACGCCGGCAATGTGCCGACCAGCGGCGCGATCCTGTGGAGCGCGCTCAGCCTGATCATGCTGCTCGGCGCGACCGCCGCGATCCTGTTCGCCTTCGGCCGCTTCGATTTCCTCGGATGGCGCGGCACCAGCGAGCACGTCCACCCGCACATGCTCGGTGCGGCGACCGCGAGCCAGCAGGCCACGGTCAAGTTCTTCGTTATCGTCTCGCTGCTGTTGCTCGCGCAGGTGCTGGTCGGCGGCGGCGTCGAGCACTATCGCGCCGACCCGTCGAGCTTTTACGGCATCGACATCTCATGGTTGTTTCCAAGCCAGCTCCTGCGCACCTGGCACCTCCAGCTTGCCATCCTGTGGGTTGCGACCGCCTTCGTCGCGGGCGGGCTCTTCCTGGCGCCCACCGTGGGCGCCACCGAGCCCGCGCATCAGGCGGCGTGGGTGCATCTCGCGTTCTGGGCGCTGGTGGTGGTCGCCGGCGGGAGCCTGGTCGGCGAGTGGTTTGGGATGCACGAGATGATGGGCAAGGTCTGGATGTGGTTCGGCAACCAGGGCTGGGAGTACCTCGACCTCGGCCGCGCGTGGCAGCTGATGCTCGCGGTCGGGCTTCTGCTCTGGCTGTGGCTGATATGGCGCGGGATCCGGCCCGCGCTCAAGGACGCCGAGCGCGGCGAGCTGTCGTCGCTGTTTCTATGCTCGGCAACCGCGATCCCGGTCTTCTATGTGCCCGCCTTCTTCTACCGGGTCGACACCAATTACGCAGTCGTGGACCTGTGGCGGTTCTGGATTATCCATCTCTGGGTCGAGGGATTCCTCGAGTTATTCGTGACGGTCGCGGTCGCGCTGATCTTTTACCACCTCGCGATGGTGAAGCGGGCGACGGCCGTGCGCGTCATCTACCTCGATGCGCTGCTCTACCTGGGCAGCGGAATCATCGGCACCGCGCATCATTGGTACTTCACCGGCCAGCCGGAAGTCACGATGGCGCTGGGCGCGATGTTCTCGGCGATGGAGGTGGTGCCGCTGACCCTGCTCACGCTCGACGCGTGGGACTTCGTGAAACTTACGCGCCGACAATGCGGGCTATGCGGCGAGTCGATCACGGTGCCGCACAGGTGGACTTTCTATTTTCTGATGGCGGTCGGGTTCTGGAACTTTGTCGGCGCCGGCGTCTTCGGATTTCTGATCAATTTGCCGATCGTGAGCTATTTCGAAGTCGGCACGCTGCTCACGCCGAATCACGGGCATGCGGCCTTCATGGGAGTGTTCGGGATGCTCGCGGTCGCCCTGATGGTATTCGCGTACCGGCAGGTGCTGTCGGGCGAGGCATGGGCGAGGCTGGAGAAATATGTTCGCGTGTCGTTCTGGGGATTGAACCTGGGCCTGGCGCTGATGCTGGCGGCCAACCTGTTTCCGGGCGGCGTGGTGCAGCTGCGCGACGTTCTGCATCACGGCTACTGGCACGCGCGCAGTATGCTGTTTCGCGACGAGCCGCTGATGCGGGCGATCGAATGGGCGCGGATGCCCGGCGACTTGGTCTTCATCCTGCTCGGCGTCCTGCCGCTCGTGATCGCGAGCATCAAGACCTACCTCGCGCTGTGGCGCGCGCCGACCGACGTGCAGGCCGGCGAGCGCGCTGCCGCGTGAGGGCGTTCGCGGACTCCAACAGGCCTGGGGCCAACAATGGTGTTACTGACTTGGCCTCTCCCGGCCTGCGGCCTGCCGCTGCGGCGGGCGTGGGGGTCTGCCCCCGTGGGTTCGTTGTGGAGCGCGCGTAGAATCCTGAGCCGAGCTTGCCGGAATACTCGGCCGGCACGCGGCAAGACCGTCGAGGTGCGCGCGAACGGGCCACCCGCACCCGCTCGCGCCTATGGCGTGGGCGAGAGCTTCGCCTGAAGAGCCGCTGGCCCTTGGCCCGCTGACGGGCGGGAGGCGACGGCGACGCCGGCACAGTCGCTCGTTGCCTCTGCCCGTGAGCGGGCTGGTGGCCCATGCGGAGCCGCTTCGAACTAGCGGAAGATCAACTCCGGGCCGCCGCCTTCATCGCGAACATCGAGCGTGCGACCATCGAGCGGTTCGACGAGGACGTCCTCGACAAAGATGCGCAGCCCCTGCTGCTCGAGTTGCTGATCACCCGGCTCCGGCTCGTTACGGATCGTGAATCCGACCGCCACCCGTCCTGAGTTGTCAGACACCGCACCGCGTCGAATCCGGATTCCAGCGCCGGCATCTCCTCCTTCGGCGGCTTTCGCAGCCTTCAGAAGCGCAGCTGCTCTCTTCGTCACGGTAAGCATATGTTCAGCCTCCCGGATTGGTTTCATCTGAAGTCCTTTTCGGGTTTGGAGCAGTCATTGGTGCATCGTGGATGGTGTTCGTGAATCGACAAAAACAACGTGTGCGGCGCCGCTGCCGGACGAAATCCGGACGCTGCTCGGCTGCGGTTCGAAGTTATGTGTGGGATTCCGAGGCCCGCGAACAACCGGTCCTCGCTCTTTGTAGGGTTTCTCAAAGCGGAATGCTTGTCAAGGCGGCGAGCGCGGGTTCGGCGGCACTTGGTGCGAGCGACCGAGAGCCGGAGGCAGGCTCGCTCAACCGAGCGCAGTCCAGGACCGCTCGCGCCGACGCGACCGCGCGGAAACGGCAAAGGGCCGGAGCAGCTATTGCGTCGGATTGATCCGGTCGCGCAGATAGGCAACGGCGGCGTTGAGCGTGGCCAGCTTGGGGTAATCGGCCTCGGGGATATCCACGCCAGTCGCCTCGTGGATCGCGATCATCAGGTTGAGCACATCCATTGAGTCGAGGTCGATCTGCTCGCGCAGGTCGGCCTCGGGATCAATGTCGGCGCCGGCCTCGGGCGCGATGTCGCCGAGCGCGCGCAGGATGAGCGCCTTTATTTCGTCGTCGTTCACAACTCCTCGGGCTTTTGCAAAATCCGCTCCAGCGCGGCGAGGAAGAGCGCCCCGCGATGGCCGTCGCTGGCGCGATGATCGGCGGCCAGCGTCGCGCTGATCACCGGACGCGCGCCCACCATCCCGTCCGCCGCCCACGGCCGTTCGACGATCTTGCCGAAGCCGACCAGCGCCACCTGCGGCGGATAGATGATGCCGAAGACGGTTTCGACGCCCTGCTCGCCGAGGCTAGTGACGGTGATCGTCGCGTCGGCGATCTCCGAGCTGCGCAGTACGCCCGCGCGCACGCGCTTTACGAGGTCGCGCAGGTTGACCATCAGCTCGCCGAGGCTCTTCTTGTCGACGTCGTGGATCGCCGGCGCGATTAGTCCGCCGCCCTGATGGAGAGAGATCGCGACGCCGACGTGGACCGCTTCACTCGGCTTGAAGCCGCCGTCGATCCAGAAGCCGTTCATCTCGGGAAACTCACGGACCGCAAGCGCAACGGCTTTCAGCAGAAGCACCGAATAGAGCATCCGCTCGGCCACCGGCCGCTTGAGATTTTCCGCCGTCAGCCACGCCGTCGCACGGCTCACGTCGATCCGCGTGGCGAGATAGTAGTGCGGGATTTCACGCTTCGAGCGCGCCATCGCCGCCGCAATCGCCTTGCGCATCGAGGCCCGCCGCTCCTCCGGCGAAACAGCCGGATGGACCGCCGGTGCAGGTCTGTACGCCGCGGCCGCTGCGGGAGCCGTCGCTGGCGGCGCCGGCGCGGGCGCGGCGGCCGGCGGGGCAGGGGCGCCAGCAGCGGCCCGGGCAGCGCGCTCGACGTCGGCCTTCGTGATCGCGCCGTGGGGCCCGGTCCCCCTGACCGTCGAAAGATCGACCTTCAGCTCCAGCGCCGTGCGCATCGCAAGCGGCGAGACCCGCATCCGGGCCGCAGGTGCTGCGGTCGGCGGCTTGGCGACCGGCGGCGGTTTGGCGATGGCGGGCGCCCCCGCGCGTGCGGGACGCGGCACGGCCGCAAGCGGCGGCGGGGCAGGGCGCGCAGGCGCGGCTGCGGGAGCGGGCGCGACGGGCGGCGGCGCGGGTTTCACCTCGGGCCCGGCGGCAGGCGCGCCCTCGGTCCTGATCAAGGCCAGGACGGTTCCGACCGGGACCTTCTCGCCCTCGGGGACGACGATGTTCTCGACCACGCCGGATTCGAAGACCTCGACCTCGATCGTGGCCTTTTCGGTATCGACGACGGCGATGATGTCGCCGCGTTTGACCGCATCGCCCGGCTTGACGAGCCACTGAAGGATGGTGCCGACTTCCATGTCGGCGCCGAGCGCGGGCATGCGGAATTCAGCCACGGTCTCCCATCATCGCGCGCACTTCCTCGACGATGCGCGCGGACTGCGGCAGCGCGGCGTCTTCGAGGTGCTTGGGATACGGAATCGGAACTTCGGCGCTGCACACGCGCGCCACCGGCGCGTCGAGCTCGTAAAACGCGCCCTCCATGATCCGCGCGCTGACTTCGGCCGAGATGCTGCCGCTGCGCCATCCCTCGTCGATTATCACCGCGCGGTGGGTGCGCGCGACCGACTCCAGGATGGTGTCGTTGTCGAGCGGGCGCAGCGTGCGCAAGTCGACGACCTCGGCGCTGATGCCGGCGGCCGCAAGCTCCTCGGCGGCGCGAAGCGTGCGCGCAAGCGTACCGCCGTAGGTAATCAGGCTGACATCGGCGCCGGGGCGGCGAATCGCCGCGCGGTCGATCTCCACCGCGCCGGCGTCGGCCGCCAGTTCGCCTTCCATGTTGTATAGCGCGTTGTGCTCGAAGATCAGCACCGGGTCGGGATCCTCGAGCGCCGTCCACAGCATGCCGCGGGCGTCCTCCAGCGTGGCCGGCGCGACCACCCGGATCCCCGGAATATGCGCGTACCATCCTTCGAGGCTGTGCGAGTGCTGGGCGGCGAGCTGGCGTCCCGCGCCGGTCGTCATCCGGATGACCAGCGGAATGTTGAACTGGCCGCCAGACATGTGAAGGATCGTTGCCGCGTTGTTGAGGATCTGGTCGAGGGCGAGCAGGCTGAAGTTGACCGTCATGATCTCGACGATCGGCCGCATCCCGCCGAGCGCAGCCCCGATGCCCGCGCCGACGAAGGCCGACTCGGAAAGCGGGGTGTCGCGGATCCGTTCGGGGCCGAACTCTTCGAGCAGCCCCTTGCTCACCGCGTAGCATCCGCCGTAGCGCCCGACGTCCTCACCCATCAGGAACACCCGCGGGTCGCGGACGAGTGCCTCGCGAATCGCCTGGCGCATCGCCTCGCGATACGTGGTGCGGACAAGCGCGGGTTGCGGCGCCGGTTCGCTCATCGCGCCGCCCTTTCCGAGTAAACGAATTTCGTCAGCTCCTCGACAGGCTCCCAGCTTCCGGCCTCGGCAAACCGGATCGCCTGCTCGATCTCGGATGCGGTTTCGTCTTCGATGAGCCTGAGGTCGTCGTCGCCGAGCAGTCCGGCCGCGCGCAGGCGCGCCTCGAACATCGGGATCGGGTCGCGCTTCTTCCACTCCTCGACTTCCTGCTTGTCGCGATAGAGCTGCGGATCGAACATCGAGTGGGCGCGGAAGCGGTAGGTGCGGAACTCGATGAAGTGCGGTCCGCCGCCGGCGCGGATCGCGCTTGCCGCCCGCCGCACCGCCTCCTCACAGGCGACGACGTCCATCCCGTCCACCGCCCACGCGGGCATTGCATAGCCACTCGCCTTAAGCGCAAGGTCGGTCTGCGCCTGCGCGCGCCGCAGCGCCGTGCCCATCGCGTAAAGGTTGTTCTCGCAGCAGAACAGCACGGGCAGCCGCCACAGCGCGGAGAGGTTCATGCACTCGTGAAACTCGCCCTCGGCCACCGCGCCGTCGCCGAAGAAGCAGGCGGTCAGGCGCGCGCGCCCCTGCAGCTTGTCGGCGAGGGCGAGCCCGACCGCCAGCGGCAGTCCGCCGCCGACGATCGCGTTGCCGCCGAAAAAGCGCGTGGCGGCGTCGAACAGGTGCATCGAACCGCCCCGTCCGCGGCTGCATCCCTCCTGCTTGCCGTACATCTCGGCCATCACCGATGCCGCCGACACCCCGCGCACCAGCGCATGGCCGTGCTCGCGGTAGGTGGCGACGATCGCGTCGTCGGCCTCGAGCGCCTGCATCGCGCCCACGGCGACCGCTTCCTCGCCGATATACAGATGGAGGAAGCCACGGATCTTGGCCGCGCTGTAAAGCTCGGCGCATTTTTCCTCGAAGCGGCGAATACGAATCATCTGGCGCAGAAGCACCAGCGCGTGTTCGCGCTCGAGCGCGGGATCGGCCGTATCCGCCTGAGTTCGCGCGGCCGCGCTGCGCGGGCCGGGCTCCGGCGCCTGATTGACCTTGCGGTTCACGACGATGCCGTCTCCGGCGATGCGGCCGGATCGGTTTCGAGGGTGGAAAGGTCGCCCTCGGGCAATCCCAGCTCGCGCGCCTTGAGCAGGCGGCGCATGATCTTGCCGCTGCGCGTCTTCGGCACGCTCGGCAGAAAGTCTATCTCCTTGGGCGCGACCACCGCGCCCAGGCGCTTGCGTGCGAAGCCGAGCAGGTCGCGGCGCAGCTCCTCGCTCGGCGCATAGGCGCTCTTGAGCGAGACGAACGCCTTGACCACTTCGCCAGCGACCGGGTCGGGCTTGCCGATCACTCCGGCCTCGGCGACCGCCGGATGCTCGAGCAGCGCGCTTTCGACCTCGAACGGCCCGATCAGATGCCCCGAGGACTTAATCACGTCGTCGGCCCGGCCCACGAACCAGAAGTAGCCGTCGGCGTCGCGCCGGGCGAGGTCGCCCGTCAGATACCACCCGTCGGCGAAGCACTTGCGGTAGCGCTCCTCCTCATTGAGGTACCCGCGAAACATCGAGGGCCATCCGCGCCTCAGCGCCAGCTCGCCCTCGACGTCGGGTTCTTCGATCACCTCGACGCTCTTGTCCGCACGCCGGCGCACGATCGCCGCCTCGATCCCGGGCAGCGGACGGCCCATCGAGCCCGGCCGGATGTCCATCGCCAAGTAGTTGGCGATCATGATTCCGCCCGTTTCGGTCTGCCACCAATTGTCGTGGATCGGAAGACCGAACGCTTCCTGGCCCCAGACGACGGCCTCAGGGTTGAGTGGTTCGCCGACGCTGGCGATAAAACGCAGGCGGTGGAGGTCGAACTTGCGAATCACCACGGTGCCGACCTTCATCAGCATCCGCACGGCAGTCGGCGCGGTGTACCAGACGCTCACGCCCTGGTTTTGCAGGATTCCGTACCAGCGCTCGGCGTCGAAGTCGGCCTCGTCGATCACGCTGGTGATGCCGTGGGTCAGCGGCGCGATGATCCCGTATGACGTTCCGGTCACCCATCCGGGGTCGGCGGTGCACCAGAACACGTCCTCGGGATGGAAGTCGAGCGCGTAGTAGCCGGTCATGTGGTGGGCCACGACCGCCTGATGAACGTGCATCGCGCCCTTCGGCGTGCCGGTGGTGCCGCTGGTGAAATGGAGCAGGGCGAGGTCCTCGGGGTCGGTCGGCGAGATCGAGAAGCGGTCGCCAGCCTCGGCCATCAGTTGATTGAGGTCGAGCGTCCCGGCGAGTCCATGGATTTCCTCAGAGCTGCCGACCAGCAATACGTGCCGCAGCCCCCCAAGCGCGCCGCGTATTTCCGCGACCTTGCGCTCGTACAGCGCCGCCGTGGTCACCAGCACGCGGCCGTCGCCGATAGCGATACGCTGGCGGATCGGCTCGGGGCCGAAGGCCGAAAATAGCGGACAGAAGACGCTCCGGTTCTTCAGTGTGCCCAGCGCCGCGATGTACAGCTCGGGGATTCGACCGGCGAGCGCAAATACACGCTCGCCCTTGGCGACGCCGAGGAGGCGAAGCACGTTGGCGAAGCGATTGCTCTGTGTGGATAGCTCCGCGTAGCTGAAATCGCGGACTGCGCCGCGCCTGGCGATGAAGCGCAGGGCCAGATGGTCGCGGCGTGCTCCGCCGGCGTGGCGGTCGACAGCTTCGTGGGCGATATTGAGGCCACCGGCGGGCAGGCCGTCGAGCGCGCGGCGCGCGGCCTCCCATGAGAATTCGGCGCGCGTGCGATTGTAGTCGGCCAGGTTAGGGACGACGGCCAGACCGCGCCGGGGCTTGGCGATAGTTTTCCAGTTCACCGTTGCCCGTCAGATGTATCCACGTGCACCACTTTGCGCGTCGAGTGTTCCGGATGGAGCCATCGGTCCAGCTACGGGGCTGACCGTTCGCGGTGTGGGAACAGCAGACGCCGCATCAGGGGGAACAGTTCGCGCTGCTCGCCCGCAATGAGGTCATCGAGGGTGGTGGCGAAGACGCAAAGGTTGCGCGCCGCGGCCGCTACTTCGTGGTCGCTGTCACGTTCGAACGAACTCGTCAGGATCATGTCGCGCAAGGCCATCAATTGCTCGTGCTTGCGCTTGGCGCGCTCGACTAGGTAGTGCGGGAAATCCGTGCGCGATTCGGCCCAAGGCAGGACGCTGCGATCCTCCTTCCTGAGATGCTCCACCATCATCGAATCTACGCGTTCCCATGCCTTGGCGGCGCTGTGGCGCAGCGCGCGGTCGGCGGGATCGAGCGCCAGGCGTGCGGCGACGGTGGCCGCTTCCATGAGCGGCTGTCTCAGTTTTGCGTCTTCCTCGGCGAGTTCGGCCAGGGTGAACTTCATCTGGAAGCTTTTGTTTGCGACGGCGACGGCCTTCTCTGTCTGCTTGGGTTCCATCATTCTCCCCGTTTGGCACCAGAGCGATTCGCCAAAGAGTGGTGCATTCGACGTGCCATCGCGGTCTCGCCTTGCCCCGCCAGCAGCTGATTGCCGCGCGGTGGTTTTGGTCAAACACCGGTTGGCATCTTTGATGCTCCACGTTCGGGTGCCGTCGAGCGCTGACAATCTCGGGTGGCGAGGAGATGCGGCCGCGGTGAAAGTATTGGTTGAAGATGCGCAGACTCTTGGGGCCCGGCCAGTCGTTTGGACCGACCCTTTCGGATGAGGCGTCGGGCGAGCGTCCTCGCAAACTAACTGCACGCTCCGCTGTCGCGGCAGTTCTGCTGGCGATGGTCATTTGGGCGCCGCTGGCAGGTGTGTATGCGCAAACCGAGCCCGTGCGCGTGCCGGTGCTCGTTTACCATCGCTTCGGGCCGGCTCTCGCCGACAACATGACGATGCGGACTACCGATTTCGCTGCCGAGCTCGCCTACCTGCACGAGAACCACTACCCAGTAATCCCGGCGCGTCAGCTGGTCGATTATCTCCGTGGCGCGCAAGCGCCGCCGCCGGCGCGCGCGGTCGTCATCACCGTTGACGACGCCCATCGCTCGGTCTTCAGCGACATGCTTCCGCTGGTCGAGAAATACAAAGTCCCGGTTACGCTGTTCGTTTATCCCTCGGCGGTCTCGAACGCGTCGTACGCGATGACGTGGGAGCAGCTCGCCGAACTCCAGCGCAGCGGCCTATTCAATATCCAGTCGCACACCTACTGGCACCCTAATTTCAAGGTTGAGCGCAGGCGGCTTTCGCCCGAGACGTACGACCGGTTCGTCCGCGACCAACTCACCAAGGCCAGGACCGTGCTCGAACGCCGCACCGGCGGCACCGTGAACCTGCTCGCGTGGCCGTTTGGAATTTACGACGCCGAGCTGATCCGGATCGCGCAACAAACGGGCTACATCGGCGGCTTTACCCTGGAGCGGCGGCCGGCGGGCCAGCCCGACAACCCGATGGCCATCCCGCGCTACCTGATGGCGGGCAACGTAAGCCTCGCCACCTTCGCCGCGATCGTACGCGGAAGGGCGCGCTGATGGCCGACAGCCAAGTGCACCGATGAGCATTCCGAAATGGCCTCTATGCGTGATCGTTATGGGCTCGCTCGTGATGGGCATGCTCGCACTCGCCGCGCGATGCGCGCTCGCCGCGGACATCAGCGGCAGGGTGATCGGCTCGACCACCGGCGAACCGCTCACCGGCGCCTTCGTGACCCTGGGCGATACGGTGGTGCGCGCCGACGACAACGGGATGTTTCACATCCGGGGCGAGGGCCGCGTGCTGGGCGTGCGTGCCTACGGCCATCGGCGCAAGCAGATCCCCATAAGCAGCCTTGCCGCGACCGACAATCAGGTCGCACTCGACTACTTCAGGCCCAAGGCGCTCTATCTTTCGTTCTACGGGATCGGCAGCCGCACGCTGCGGGAGTCGGCGCTCGCGCTTATCCGCAGCACCGAGCTGAACGCGCTAGTGATCGACGTCAAGGGCGACCGCGGGATGATCGCCTACCGCAGCGCGATTCCGCTCGCATCGCAGGTCGGCGCGCAGAGCGTTATCACCATCGCCGACCTGCCGGGGCTGGTGAAGGGCCTGCACGACCAAGGTATCTACACGATCGCGCGCATCGTGGTGTTCAAGGACAATCCACTCGCGACCGCGCGGCCCGACCTCGCCGTCCGTTACGCCGGCGGCGGAATCTACCACGACCGCGAGCACCTTGCGTGGGCGGATCCCTTCAGCAAGGAGGTTTGGGACTATAACATCGCGGTGGCGGTCGAGGCGGCCAGGGCCGGCTTCGACGAAATCCAGTTCGACTACGTGCGCCTGCCCGACGCGCGCGGGCTGCGCTACCAGCGGCCGTGGACGCTGGCGAACCGGGTCAGCGCGATCGATGGCTTTCTGAGCGCCGCGCGCCGCGCGCTCGTGCCATACAACGTTTTTCTCGGCGTCGACATCTTCGGCTACGTGATCTGGAATCTCGACGACACCAAGATTGGGCAGATGCTGCCCAACGTCGTGGGTATCGCCGATTACGTATGTCCGATGCTCTACCCGTCGGGCTTCCAGTTCGGCATCCCGGGCTATCGCAATCCCGTCCAGCATCCGTATGAAATCGTGCATCTGTCGCTGATGCGCGCCATCGAGCGCACGGGCGTGCCGGCAGTGCGCTTCCGCCCGTGGATTCAGGCCTTCCGCGACTACGCCTTTAGCCGGCAGCAATTCGGTGGGGTCGAAATCCGCAAGCAGATCGATGCCGCGGAGCGGGCCGGCGCCGACGGGTGGATGCTTTGGAACCCGAATAATCGCTATTCTGAGGCGGGCCTGAAGCTCAGACGACCTTAGAAGGCCGGCGTGAAGCAGGGATGCCGACCCGTCTCAGGGCAAAACTGACAACCGCAGCGCTGGCGCTTGTGCTGGTGCAGTCGCCGCCAGCGAAGGCGCTCGCCGCCGAAGTCAGCGCTCCCGCTCCGTCGCCTACGGCGCTTACGCCGGCGGCGCTCGCATCGATCGCCGACGTCGCGCGCAGCGAAATTCAAAGCGGCCATATCCCCGGCGCGGTTATCCTGATCGGCAACGACCGCGGCGTTGTCTATCGCCGGGCCTTTGGCCATCTCGTGCTCGGTGCGCATCCGGCGCCGATGCGGCCCGACGCTATTTTCGACCTTGCCTCGCTCACCAAGGTGGTCGCGACAACGACGGCGGTGATGCAACTCGTCGAGCGCGGCAAACTCGAGCTCGACGCGCCCGCCGCGCGCTACTGGCCGGCCTTTGCCGTCAACGGCAAGCAGAGGATCACGCTGCGCGAGTTGCTGACCCATTACTCGGGCCTCCCTCCCGACCTCGACCTCGGCCGCAAATGGTCCGGGTATCGCGCGGCGATCGAGAGAGTGGCGGCAGTTCATCCGATCCGCGCGCCTGGTACCGCCTACATTTACAGCGACATCAATTTCGAGGCGCTCGGTGCGATCGTGCGCCGCGTCTCCGGCGAACCGCTCGATCGCTACTGCGCGCGGCATATTTTCGGCCCGCTCGCGATGCGTGACACCGGCTTCCGGCCGCCCCCGGCGAAGCTCGCGCGCGTCGCGCCCACCGAGGTTATCAGCGGGGTGCTTCGCCGGGGTGAAGTGCACGACCCTACCGCCTACCGGATGGGCGGTGTGGCGGGTGACGCCGGGCTGTTCTCGACCGCCGATGACCTGGCGATTTTCGCGCGGATGCTACTAGGCGGTGGCACCCTCGGTGGCGTGCGCATTCTCGAACCCGCGACGGTCGCTGCGATGACCTCGCCCGAGTCGCCGACAAGCGGGGCGCGGCTGCGCGGGCTCGGATGGGATCTCTACGCCCCGCTGGCGTCGAATCGCCACGCGCTCGCGCCGCTGGGCAGCTACGGCCACACCGGCTTCACCGGGACGCTGATACGCATCGACCCGTCGGCGCGGACGTTCGTGATTATCCTGACCAGCCGCGTCTATCCCGACGGCAGGGGAGATGCCGGCGCGCTGCGAGAGGCGGTGCTCGCGCTCGTTGCCGACGCGCTGGGTCCGCGCAGCGAGGCGCAGGTCGCCGCCGACCAGCCCTCGCTTAAGCGCTTCCTGGCCGGGGCACCGATACGCCCGGCCGCGCCGCGAGTGGTTGCCACGGGCGCGGACGTGTTGGCCGCCAACGGCCTCGCATCCCTGCGCGGGATGCGCGTCGGCGTAATCACCAACCAGGCCAGCGTCGATTCAGAGGGCAAGGACGTTGTCGAATTGTTGCGCGGCGCACCCGCCGTCAGGCTGGCGGCGGTCTTCAGTCCCGAGCATGGTTTTTACGCTGACCTCGACGGCGAGATTTCTTCGGGGCGCTATTGGGCGGCCGGGCTGCCGGTGCTGAGCCTCTACGGCCCGCGTACGCGGCCGCCGGCCGCGATGCTCGACGGCCTCGACGCGCTGGTGTTCGACGTGCAGGACTCAGGCGCGCGCTTCTACACCTACGCGACGACGATGGCCTATGCGATGGAAGCGGCAGCGCGCAAACGCGTCCCGTTTTACGTGCTGGATCGGCCCAACCCGATTACCGCCGCCGTCGTCGAAGGGCCGGTGATGGATGCCGCGCTGAAATCGTTCACCGGCTACTTCCCGCTGCCAACCCGGCACGGAATGACGATTGGTGAATTGGCTCGCATGTTCAACGCCGAGAACAGGATCGGCGCCGACCTGCACGTAATCCCGATGCGCGGCTACCGGCGCAGTCAATGGTTCGACGAGACCGGGCTGCGTTGGCATTCCCCGTCGCCCAACCTGCGCACACTCGACGAGGCTGTGCTTTATCCGGGCGTCGCGATGGTGGAGGGCGCGAACATCAGCGTCGGGCGCGGCACCGACGCACCGTTCGAGCTGGTCGGCGCGCCGTGGATCGACGCCGAACGAATGGCCGCCTATCTCAACCGGCGGAAAATTGCCGGCGTGCGCTTCGCGGCGGCCGAATTTATTCCCGCGCAGCCTCCCTACCGCGGGCGTCAGTGTCACGGCGCGCGCATCGTGCTCATCGATCGCGAGCGGCTCAACTCGCCCGAGTTGGGGATCGAACTAGCCGCCGCGCTCAGGCGCCTTTATCCTGATAGATTTCAACTGGACCGGACGCTCGGGATGATCGGCGCGCGATGGGTGGTGAACGCGATCAAGGAGGGCGAAGACCCGCGCGCGATCGAACAGCGCTGGCAGTCCTCGCTCGAACGCTTTCGCGCGCTCCGCGCGGAATACCTGCTGTACTGAGGCGGCTCTAGCGCGACGCCCGCTTGAGCCGGGGGTCGTCGTCGCTCACGCACACCATCGATTCCGGCGCGATCTTGCCGTAGACGTCGCCTTCGCGTAGCTCGCCGGGATTTTCCTTGATGCGGTGCGTGCCCGAGCGCCAGAGCTTTTTCTCATGCTCGCAGGCGGCCTGGGTCTCGTAGGTTCCGACGCGCGACCACTGGTTGAGCGGAGCATGCGTGCCGCTAGTGTGAGGCGGAGCAAGCAGAACCCAGGCCGCAGCGGCCAAGGCCAGGTTCGCAGGAATGTTCAGGCGCACGACGATCCTCCAAGTGCTGGACGCACAAGCTCTTAGCGCCGGCGCCCGGGCCGGCGCGAGGTTATCGCGGGGGGCCTTTCGAGTTCCCCCTCTTCGGGGCCGAGCGGCTCCTCGCGATGGACGATCAGCTCCTCTTCGGGCAGGCGAACGAACTCGTCACGTGAGCCCTCGGTGGTTTCGTCCACCTCGGTCGGTATCTCCCACTGGCGGTCGAACGGTTCGATCATGCCGCCCTCGCCGCGGCGCGTCCGATTCCGCTTGGTCTGACAATCCACGCAACGGGTGGCAAAGGGCAGGGCCTCCAGACGCTTGAGCGCGATTTCGGTTCCACAATCCTCGCATACGCCGTAGCGTCCCTGCTCTAGGCGAAGCATCGCGTCGTCTATCTGCTTGATCCGAAATTCCGCCTGCTCGATCAGGCTGGCATGGGTTTCGACTTCGGCCAGGCTTCGGGCGGCGTCGAGCTCGTCGGCGGGCGGCGGAATCGCCTCATCGTCCTGGTCGCGGCGGTACTCGCGTACGCGCGCAAGCGCTCGGTTTCTCTCCTTGGCAAGGATGGTTTTGAGCTTTTCGACCCGCTCGCGGTCAGAATCTGTTGGCATCGTCTTCGTGTCCCCTTTTCCGCGAAATAATCGACGCAAGAGGCGCGCCATCAATCGTGGAGATTTGGGCAACGCTCGCATGGGTCATTCGGCGACATCTCTTGAGACATCGCTGCCCCAGTGGGAGCCAGGAATACCCACTTGAACTACCGGAGCATCAATTATTTTTGATGGTGCGCTCTTTGCTTTAGGTCCGATCGGCCGGTGGCCGGCGTGCCATCTGGCAAAACCGACATAAGGAGTAAGGAAAATGGGAGCACTGATGCCGTGGAAACCGTTCCGCGAGCTCGAGCGATGGGCGCGTGACTTCGAGTTGCGCTTCCCCCGTCTGTTCGAGGATTTCGAGAACGGTGAAGAGCAGTTGACGGTGCCGGTCGAGAGTTTCGTCAAGGACGGCAACCTGATCGTCCGCGCGGACGTCCCGGGCCTCGACCCCAAGGACCTCGAGCTCAGCGTGCTGGGCAATGTCCTGACCATCAAGGGCGAGCGCAAGGACAAGAAGGAGGTCAAGAAAGAGCACTACTTCCGCCGCGAGATCTCCTACGGGGCCTTCGAGCGCCGCATGACCCTGCCCGAGGGTGTCGAGACCGACAAGGTTAAGGCCAAATTCGAGAACGGCGTGGTCGAGATCTCGATACCGATGGCCAAGGAGGCGGTCGCCAAGAAAATTCCGCTGGAAGCCGAAAAGCACTAGACCGGCCGCGCAGCGAGCGCCTCGGGTTCTGGGCCGGCGCAAAAATCCAGGGAGTTGCGACGATGGGAACTTACGTGATGCTGACCAGGCTTTCGCCCGAGGCGCTCGCGCGCCATGGGACGGTGGAAAAGCTCAACGCCAAGGTCGAGGAGCGCATCCGCGAGGAATGCCCGAACGTGAAGTGGGTGGGCAATTACGCCGTGCTCGGGCGATGCGACTACCTTGACATCTTCGAAGCGCCTGACACCGAGACCGCGACCAAAGTGGCGCTGCTCGTCAGGTCAATCGGCCACGCCTCGACCGAGACCTGGGTGGCCACGCCGTGGGAACGCTTCCTGCGCATGGCGCAGGGGCTGAAGGTCTAGGCGTGGCGTCAGGATCAGGCAATCAGAGCAGGAGACTCAGATGGCTGCCAACTCCAACTTCGTGCTGCTCGACGGCCTAAGCGACATCGAACAGGCCGAGCTCGCCCGCGACTACGAGAAGCGCGCCGGGCGGGCCTTTCGGTGCGCTCCGTGCGCGGCCGCCTTTGCGCGCACCAAGGCGGCCGAAGAGCCAGCCGCCGAGGTCGTCGCGGTGCTCGAAGAGGCGGGCGAAATGACGCCGCTTTGCGAGGCCTGCTACGAGCGGCTGATAGAGGAGCGCGAACTGCGCTAGCGCGGAGACGCCTCGATGGAACACACGCAGTTGCTCTTCAGCTCGGAGGCGCGCGAGAAACTGTTGCGCGGCGCCAGGGCGCTGGCAGACGCGATCCGGGTCACGCTCGGCCCCAAGTCCAAGTGCGTGCTGATCCAGCGTTCGTATGGCCCGCCGCTTGTGTGCAACGACGGGGTCACGATCGCCAAAGAGGTCAACCTCAAGGACGCGATCGAAAACCTGGGCGCGCAGATGATCCGCCAAGCCGCCGAGCGCACTGGCGACGCGGTGGGCGACGGCACCAGCACCTCGGCGATCCTGGCCGAAACAATCTTCGCCGACGGCGTGCGCAACGTGGTCGCCGGCGCCAGCGCGATCGATATCAAGCACGGCCTCGACCATGCGGCCAAGGTCGCGGTGGACAGTCTGCGCGCGCTCTCGCGGCCGGTCAAAAGCCGGCTCGAAAAGGCCCAGGTCGCCACCATCTCGGCCCATAACGAGCCCGCGATGGGCGAGTTGGTCGCTGACGCGATCGAGAAGGTCGGCGGCGAAGGCGTGATCTCGGTCGAGGAATCCAAGACCACCGAAACCAACCTCGACGTGGTCGAGGGCCTCCAGTTCGACCGCGGCTACGTCTCGCCCTATTTCGTCACCGACCCGGACAAGATGGAGGCGGTGCTTGAGGACGCGTCGATCCTGATCACCAACCGCAAGATCGCGGTGATGAAGGACCTGGTGCCGCTGCTCGAGCAGATCGTCCAGGCCGGCCGCGCCCTGCTTGTGATCGCCGAGGATATCGAGGGCGAGGCGTTGGCCACGCTGCTGGTCAACAAGCTGCGCGGGGCGCTGCGCTGCGTGGCGGTCAAGGCGCCAGGCTTCGGCGACCGCCGGCGCGAGATGCTCGAGGACATCGCGATCCTGACCGGCGGGCACGTGGTTTCCGAGGAGCTCGGGCTGAAGCTCGAATCGATTGACCTCTCTCACCTGGGCAAGGCGCGCCGCGTGGTCGTCGATCGCGAATCAACCAAGCTTATCGGCGGCCTCGGAGACAAGGCGATGATCGAGGGGCGCAAGCAGCAGCTCCGCCAGCTTATCGACAAGACCACCTCCGACTACGACCGCGAGAAGCTCCAGGAGCGGCTGGCCAAGCTCTCGGGCGGGGTGGCGGTAATCCGCGTCGGCGCGCCTTCGGAGGCCGAGATGAAGAGCCGCAAGGAAGCCTTCGAGGACGCGATCAGCGCGACCAAGGCAGCGGTGGCCGAGGGCATCATCCCCGGCGGCGGTCTCGCAATGCTGCGCGCGATCGACGCGCTCGAAGCCGAAGAGGGCAGATGCCCGCCCGGCGACGAGCGCACCGGAGTGCAGATTCTCAGGCGTGCGCTAGAGGAACCGACCCGCCAGCTCGCGCAGAACTGCGGCGTGGACGGCGGCGTCGTGGTCCATCAGATGCGCACGGGCAGGGGCAACATGGGCTTCGACGCCGCGCGCAAGGAGTTCGTTGACCTGGTCGAGGCCGGGATTATCGATCCCACCAAGGTCGTGCGGATCGCGCTGGAGAACGCGGTTTCGGTGGCGAGCCTGCTTCTGCTCAGCGAGGCGACGCTGACCGAACTGGAGGAACCCAAGGAAGCAAAGCCGCCCGCGGCCGCGATGTGAGCGCGCGCGATAGAATGAGGGATTGAGGATGCAGCGGTCATTGCAAATCACCGCGCGCGATTTCGCGCTGACCCCGGCCGCGGAGGCCGAGATCCGCGAGAAGGTCGCTATGCTCGAGCGCTTTTACGAACGGATCAGCGGATGCCACGTGATCGTCGAGGGCACCGTCGACCACCATCATCGCGGCGGCCCGTTCAAGGTCCGCGTGGATATGACCCTGCCTGGCGCCGAGCTGAGCGTCAACCGCCAGGCCGAAGACGATCTTGCGGTCGCGATCCGTTCGGCCTTCGACGCCGCGCGGCGCAAATTGCAGGACTACGCGCGCAAGCAGCGGCGCGACGTTAAAACGATCGAGGCGCCGCCGCACGCGCGCGTCTCGCAGCTCTTCCCGCTCGAAGGCTACGGCTTTCTGACCACCGCCGACGGGCGCGAGATTTATTTCCACCGCAACAGCGTGCTCAACGACGGCTTCGACCGCCTCAAGGTCGGCACCGAAGTCAGGTTCGCCGAGGAGATGGGCGACAAGGGGCCGCAGGCGAGCTCGGTCGCGATCGTGGGGAAGTCCTAGCGCGCCGCGCGCGCTTCGCACAGCTACTTCTTGTTGATTGGAGCGGGGCGCGGCGTTGATGCGAGCGGCCGCGGCCGTAACGCGCCGTCGCGCCGCGGAGGGCTTGTCACAGGGGCTACTCGCCGTTGGAATCGCGCTCGTCGCCGGCGCTTGCGTCTTCGAGCAGGTCGGCGCGAATCGCTTCGAGGTCGAAGCGGTCGAGCCCGATTCCCTCGCACATGAACGGTTCGATTCCGCCCGCCTCGTCGATCAACTCGAAGACCGGGTCGAGTTGCGTGGGCGCAAGCGGAATTTTCGGAAACACCAAGTTGCTTTCGAGAAAGTCGGTAACGATCCGTCCGCGCGCTACGCCCAGCAGCTCGAGCAACATCGCCGCCCCCACCCCAGTGCGGTCGCGGCCGGCCGAGCAGTGGAAGAGCAGGGGGTAAACATCGCGCTCGGCGAGGATTTTAAAAAAGGTGCGCCAGTCGTCGCGGAACTTGTCAACGATCGCGTGATGCTCGCGGCCGGGGACCAGGCTTATCGGCTCGCGCTCTTGGAACCAGCGGTCGCCGATCGGGATATGCTCCCACCGAACCGAGCGCAAAAGGTCGGCGTGCGGCGGCCCAAGGATCGAGATCTCGGTGCGGCTTTGCAGGGTGACGACCGTGCGCAGGCCCGCGGATTTGATAGGGGTTTCGTTCGGCAGTTCGGAAAGATGCGCCGAGCGATAGACCCGCGCGCGCCGCACGCGGCGGCCGTCGGCGGCCGGATGGCCGCCGAGATCGCGGAAATTGCGGCCGCCGAAGCGGCGCAGCAGGTTGAAATCGACGACGACCCGGCGCGATGAGGGAGGATTGTCGCGATTGGCGGCGGATTTCTTTTCAGCGTCGGCTGACACGTCGGATCTGCGGCGGGCCGGAGACCCCGCACCGTCCACACCACCATCCATAATCCTAGCGGCTTCGCAGGCGCTCTGAAAGCGCGGGTTCGCCGGGCTTCTGCGCTCGACAGGCGGCGCGCGGTGAGGCTAAAAGTGGCCGCACGCCCGGCGCCCTGGCTGGACTGCGGGCGCCCGCGAGGTGCAGCGACGATGGCCTACAACATTTCGGCCGGTATCAACTGGCAAGGCAAGCCCGACTTCAAAGGGCTGATCGAGCGCGCCCGCGCCGCCGACCAGGCCGGGATGCATTCGATCTGGGTCGCCGAGGCGTGGGGCCGCGACGCCTTTACCACGCTGACTCTGCTCGCCGAGCATACTTCGCGCGTGAAACTCGCCACCGCGATCGTCAACACCTACTCGCGCACCCCGGGCGCGCTCGCGCAGCATTTCGCGACGCTCGACGAGCTGAGCGGCGGGCGGATGATCATCGGGCTCGGCACCAGCGGACCGCAGGTGATCGAGCATTTCCACGGCGTGCCGTTCAATCCGCCGCTCAGCCGGATGCGCGAGTACGTGGACATCATCAACATGCTCATCGCGGGCCAGCCGCTCAACTACAACGGCAGACTGTTCAAGCTCGCGCGCGGCTTCACGCTGCGCTTCGAGCCGCCGCGCAAACACATCCCGATCTATATCGCGTCGCTCAATCGCAAGAGCGTCGAGTTCACCGCACGGCAGGCCGACGGATGGCTGCCGGTGATGGTTCCGCTGGGGCGTCTCGGTGAGACGATCGCCGCGTTTCGCGCGATGATTTCGAAGGCGGGGCGCGACCCCAGGGCAATCGCGGTCAAAGCGCCGGGCACGATTCACGTGACCGACAATCCTGAGCGCGCGCGCGCTGCCTACGCCGGCACGCTCTCGTTTTACGCGGCGCGGATGGGCACCTTTTACGCCGAGCAACTCACTCGCTTTGGCTTCGGCGACGACGTGCGGCGCATCCGCGAGGCATGGACCGCCGGCGGTTCGAAGGCCGGCGCCGAGGCGGTATCGCGCCGGCTGCTCGACGAGATGACGTACGTCGGCGACGTCGCCGGCGCGCGCGAGCGACTGGCGGCCGAGGCCGCGGCCGGCGCCGATATCCATCGCGTGGAGATCGATGCGCCCGATTTGGCGAGCTACGCGCGCGTTGTGGAAGCGCTCGCGCAGTAACCCGCAGCGGTCTCACGCGGACCAGCGCGCGCGCGTCGATTTGCCTGCCACCGGACGCGGCGCTAAAGGTTGATCCGCGCGGCGCGCATAAGCCGGCGCGCATGGCGCTTGGCTGTACCCACGGAAATCGGACCGACGGGCCGCCGGCCGCCGGATTCGTCTGCAAGGAGGACTTCGATGAAAGCCGCAGTTTTGGAAGCGATTCGCAAGCCGCTGGTGGTCAGGGACGTGCCCGATCCGCAGTGTCCGCCCAACGGCGCGATTATCAGAACCGCCGCCGAAGGCGTCTGCCGCTCCGACTGGCACATCTGGTCGGGCGACTGGTCGTGGGTCGGGTTGACCCCCGCGCTGCCGCTGGTGATGGGCCACGAGTTCTGCGGCGTGGTCGAGGAAGTCGGCCCGGACGTGCGCGACTTCAAGAAGGGCGACCGCGTACTGGTGCCGTTCAGCCAGGGCGACGGCACCTGCGAGTTCTGCCGCAACGGCAACTCCAATATCTGCAACACCCCGTTCGTTCCCGGCGTGACGTACTGGGGCGGCTACGGCCAATACGTCGGCGTCCCATTCGCTGATCTCAACTTGGTGCCCATGCCCGACAGCGTTGGCTTTCTCGAAGGCGCCTCGATGGGTTGCCGGTTCATGACCTCCTACCACGGAATTGTCGATCGCGCGCAGGTGCGGCCGGGCGAATGGGTCGCCGTGCACGGCTGCGGCGGGATCGGGCTTGCGGCAGTCCACATCGCGGCCGCGATCGGCGCGCAGGTGATCGCGGTCGATCTTGACGGACGCAAGCTCGAGCTGGCCAAGTCGGTCGGCGCAAGCCACATCGTTAACGCCAAGGCCGGCGACCCGGCGATGGCGATCATGGACATCACCAAGGGCGGGGCGCACGTCTCAGTTGACGCGCTGGGCGTCGCCGCCACCTGCCGCAACTCCATCAACAGCCTGCGCAAGCAGGGACGCCATCTCCAGATTGGCCTCACCACCCAGGCCGAGAAGGGCGAAGTCGCGGTCCCGATCGACAAGGTGGTGCTGATGGAGCTGCAACTGATCGGAACACTGGGGATGCAGGCGTCGCACTATCCCGGAATGCTCCAGTTGGTCGAGGCGAAGAAGCTTAACCCCAAGTCGATGATTACCGGCACCGTAGACCTGGGGGGCGCCTCGAAAATCCTCGAGGAGATGACCAACTTCCAGAACGTCGGTGTGACGATCATCGACTACAAGATCTGACGCGACCGGGATAAGCGATTTGCTGCGGAGAGGGTCCGACGCGGGCCCTCTTCGCGTTTTGCGCGCGCCCCCGCGGGGCGCGCGGCGGAAAGGCGGCTGCACGATGAAGGCGGTGATCTTCGACAAGCCCGGCGACGAAAGCGTGCTCAAGGTCGGCGAAGCTGCCGACCCAAGACCCGGTGCGGGCGAGTTGCTAATCCGGGTCAGGTGCGCCGGAGTCAACCGCGCCGACCTGATGCAGCGCCAGGGCTTCTATCCGCCGCCGCCCGGCGCCTCGGACATTTTGGGCCTCGAATGCGCGGGTGAAGTCGCCGCGCTCGGCGCTGGGGTCAGCGGATGGCGCGTCGGCGAGCGGGCGATGGCGCTGCTTGCGGGCGGCGGCTACGCCGAGCACGCGGTGGTTGACGCCGGTTCCGCGATGCGTGTGCCGGCGGGGATGAGCGACGAAGAGGCCGCCGCCTTCCCCGAGGTTTTTCTCACCGCTTTTCTCAACATCTTCATGCTCGCCGAGGTGCAGCCCGGCGAGTCGGTGCTCGTGCATGGCGGCGGCAGCGGCGTCGGCACGGCGGCGATCCTGCTGTGCAAGGAGGCGGGCATCCGTTCAATTGTGACCGCGGGCAGCGACGCCAAGTGCGAGCGGTGCCGGCAGCTCGGCGCCGACGTTGCGATCAATTACAAGTCGGGGCCGTTTGCGCCAGCGGTCAAGGCTGCAACCAACGGCCGCGGCGTTGACGTCCTGCTCGACCATATCGGCGCTGCATACCTCGGGCAGAATCTCGAGGCGCTCGCGCCCGGCGGCCGGCTGGTGTTGATCGGCCTGATGAAAGGCGCGCGCGGCGAGATCGATCTAAATCCCGTTTTGCGCCGCCATCTCAAGATCATGGGCTCGACCCTGCGCAGCCGTCCAGCCGGGGAGAAGGCGCGGATTGTGGCGGCGCTGCTCGCGCGCTTTGGCGCGGCGCTCGAAGCCGGACGCTTGCGTCCGCCGATCTACCAGGTGGTGCCGATGGCGCAGGCCGGCGAGGCGCATCGCATGATGGCGGCGAGCGAGCACTTCGGCAAGATAGTTCTGCGCATCGCCTAGTCGGCGCAGCGCCCGCAGTTGCGGCAGGGAAACTTCCATGTCTCACCCGCGTTGGGAGAGGCCCGTGGACGTTGCGCGAAGGTTCAGTGGGAGCTGCGGCCAGGATAATTTGGGCAGAGCGCGGAAATGCTATTCTTGAAGGCGGGCGAGCGCCTGATTTGCTGCCCCGCCGCCGGATGCGTCTTAGCGAACTCGACTACCATCTGCCGCCCGAGCTGATCGCGCAGGAGCCCTTGGAGCGGCGTGCCGAGGCGCGTCTGCTGGTGCTCGACCGCCGCGCCGGCACCCTTGAGCATGCGCGCTTCTACAAGCTTCGTGACTTTCTGCGCGACGGCGATCTGCTGGTCCTCAACGACACGCGGGTCTTCCCAGCGCGGCTGTTTGCACGTAAGCCGTCCGGCGGCGCGGTCGAGCTCCTGATCGTCCGCCCGGTCGAGCAGCCGCGCGGCGCATGGATGGCGCTTGCGCGGACCCATCGCGGACTGCGCGAGGGGACGCGGCTTGAGCTTGACGACGGACACGCGTTGCGCGTCGTCGGCTTCGTGCGCTCGGGCCGCCCGCTGGTGGCGAGCGACAACTCCGTGCCGATCGAAACGATCCTCGAAGCCGCGGGCGTGCCCGCACTGCCGCACTATATCCAGCGCCCGCCGCGCCCCGCAGACCGCGAGGACTACCAGACGATCTACGCCGCGCGGCCGGGCGCCGTTGCCGCGCCCACCGCCGGACTGCATTTCACGCGCGAGCTTTTGGCCGACCTCGCGGCCGCCGGAATCCGCAACGCGTTCGTGACGCTCCATATCGGCCCCGGGACCTTCACGCCGCTGCGCGAGCCCCAGGTCGAGGCGCATACGATGGAGGCCGAGTGGTACACGATTTCGCCCGCGGCGCTCGAGGCGCTGGCCCTGGCGCGGCGTACCGGCGGACGGGTAATCGCGGTCGGCACCAGCAGCGTGCGCGCGCTGGAGTCGTGGGGAATCACTGGCGACGCCGAGGGCTGGACCGGGCTGTTTATCGCGCCGGGCTTCCGTTTCCGTGTCGTCAACGCGATGATCACCAACTTTCACATGCCGCGCTCCACCGTGCTCGCGATGGTGATGGCGTTCGCAGGGCGCGAGGTTATCCTCGACGCCTACGAGCAGGCGATCCGCCGTCGCTACCGCTTCCTGAGCTACGGCGACGCGATGTTGATCCTGTGAGCGGCAGAGAAAACCGGGCGCACTTCAGCTTCGAAGTCGTCGCGCGCGACGGCGCCGCGCGCGTGGGCCTGATGCGCACCGCGCACGGCGAGGTAGCCACGCCCGCTTTCATGCCGGTCGGGACCCGCGCGGCGGTCAAGGCGATGGCGCCCGACGAGCTGTGGCAACTCGGCTATCGGCTGGTGCTCGCCAACACCTACCATCTGGCGGTGCGCCCGGGCGAGGAGTTGATCGCCGAGCTGGGCGGGGTGGGGCGCTTCATGGGCTTTGCGGGCGCGGTACTCACCGACTCCGGCGGCTTCCAGGCGATGAGCCTTGCGCGGCTCAATTCGATAAGCGAGGCGGGAATCCGCTTCCGCTCGCATCTGGACGGCAGCGAGGTGATGCTCACGCCCGAGCGCGCGGTCGAAATCCAGGAGCGGCTGGGGGCCGATCTGATGATGGCGCTGGACGAATGCACGCCGTATCCCGCCGATTACGAGCGAGCCGGCTCATCGCTCGAGCTGACCGCGCGATGGGCCGAGCGATGCGTTGGGGCTCGCCGCAGCCCGAGCCAGGCGTTGTTCGGGATAATCCAGGGCAGCGTCTATCCCGACTTGCGGCGGCAAAGCGCGGCGCGGATAACCGCGCTGGCCTTCGACGGCTTCGCCGCGGGCGGGCTGGCGGTGGGCGAGCCGCGCGAGCAGATGCGCGAGATGGCGGCGCTCAGCGCCGAGCTTTTGCCGGCGAAGTGCCCGCGCTACCTGATGGGCGTGGGCACGCCGGAGGACCTTATCGCGGCGGTAGGAATGGGCTACGATTTGTTCGACTGCGTGTTGCCGACACGCAACGCGCGCAATGGCGGCGCCTTCACCGCCGTGGGTCGGATCTCGATCAAGCAGGCGGCTTATGCGCGCGACCGGCGACCGCTCGACGAGGAGTGTGGATGCCGGACGTGTGCGCGGCTCAGCCGCGCCTACTTGCGCCATTTGTATGTCTCGGGTGAGATTCTGGCGGCGCGCGCACTGACGGAACATAATCTGTACTTTTACGCCCGCCTGATGGCGGGGATGCGGGCCGCGATCGCCGCCGGCAAATGGCGCGAATATGCCGCCGCGACGCTCGGGCGGCTTGCCAGCGGCGCGGATCGCGCGCAGAAAGAGTAAGCGATGCTGTGGGAAGGAATAGCGTGGGCGGCGGACGCCGGCGCGGGCGGGCAGGCGACGCTCGTCGATCAGCTTCTGTACGGCCCGGCGGTGCCGTTTGCCCTGCTGATCGTTGCCTTTTACTGGTTCTTCATCCGGCCGCAGACCAAGAAGGCCGCCGAGCATCGCGACATGCTCGCCAAGCTCAAGCGCAACGACGAAGTTGTGACTTCGGGCGGGATGCTCGGACGGATCCACGAAATCGGCGACCGGATTGTGACTTTGGAGATAGCGCCCAACGTCCGGGTGCGGGTCGAGCGCGCCCAGATCGCCGCGCTCTCCAACTACGGCAAGACGCCTTCGGCCGGCAAGCGGGAGAAGGCGGAATAGGCCGGCCCCGGCGCGCACCCGCATCGGAGCTTTCGCGGAGTTAACGTGCAGAACGCAAACGCCGATTTCATCCCGATAATCGTGCTGCTCGCGGTGGCGGTAGCCTTCCTGTGGCTGCACTTCACCGGCGGCAGCGGACTCACCCGGCTGTATTTGGGGGGAGCGCTGACCCTGCTGGCGGTGCTGATCCTGCTGCCCAGCCTCCAGGTTCCCTTGCCCGACTGGTGGGTCAACGCGATCCCGACGCCGAAGATACAGCTCGGGCTCGACCTTCAGGGCGGCACCCATCTGCTTTTGCAGGTCAAGCTCGACGACGCGGTCAAGAATCAACTGCGCCGCGCCGGCGACGACCTCAAGCTCGAGCTCAAGAAAAACAAGCTCGACGTCAAGAAGATCGCCCAGGACGCCTCGGGCGCGCTGCTCGTCACGCTGCCGAGCGCCGATGAGCGCAGCGCTTTCCTCGACATTGCTCAGCGCATCTTTCCCGACATGGTCGTGAGCTACGTCCCCGGCGCGGGCGAGACCGGACCGACGTACAAGATGATGTACCGGCCGATGGAGCTTGCGCAGGTGCGCAATCAGGCGATGGAGCAGGCGCTGGAGACCATCCGCAACCGGATCGACCAGCTCGGGGTGCGCGAAACCACGGTCGCCAAGGAAGGCGACGACGAGATTCTTATCCAGCTCCCCGGCATCCAGGACCCCGAGCGCGCCAAGGAGCTGATCGGCAAGACCGGCGTGCTCGAGTTCAAGCTCATCGACGACAGCCACTCGATCTCAGATGCGCTGCGCGACGGGCCGCCGCCGGGTGATGAGATCCTTTACGGGCCGGCCAGCCGCGGCGGACGTGTGCCGTACCTGGTCGAGACACCGGTGCTGCTGACCGGCGACACGATAACCGACGCTCGCGTGCGTCCGGGCGGCCAGCTTGAGGGGCCCTACGTGACGGTCGACCTCGACCAGCGCGGCGCGACGATCTTCGGGGCGATAACCTCGGCCAACGTCGGCCGCAGGCTCGCGATTATCCTCGACAACGTGGTTTACTCCGACCCTGTAATAAAGGAGCCAATACCCGGCGGCCACGTCCAGATCACCGGTAACTTCACCTATGACGACGCGCACGAGTTGGCGATCGTCCTGCGCTCGGGCGCGCTGCCCGCGCCGGTGGAGATCGCCGAGGAGCGCACGGTCGGCCCTTCGCTGGGGCGCGACTCGATCCGCGAGGGCGAGTTGTCCTTCGTGGTCGGCGCGGCGGCGGTGCTGATCTTCATGGCGGTCTATTACAGCGGCGCGGGCGTGCTCGCCGACTTCGGCCTTTCGCTCAATATCCTGCTGCTGATCTGCGTGATGGCGGCGATGCAGGCGACGCTGACCCTGCCCGGCATCGCGGGCATCGTGCTGACGCTGGGCATGTCGGTGGACGCCAACGTCCTGGTCAACGAACGGATGCGCGAAGAGTTGCGGGCGGGCAAGACGCCGCGTGAGGCGGTCCGAATCGGATACGAGCGCGCCTGGTCGGCGATCCGCGACTCCAACATCTCGACTTTCGTCGCCGGCCTGATTCTCTTCCAGTTTGGCACAGGCCCGGTCAAAGGATTCGCGGTGACGTTGTGCGTGGGCGTACTGACGGGCGTATTTTCCTGCTTTGTCGTGACACGCGCGTGGTACGATTACCGAATCGCGATGCGCAAACTGAATACTATTAGCGTTTAATAGCAGTTTGAGGCGTTAACCGACGTGAGAATGCGGAAAAATCACCCGCATTGGCATGCGCTCCGCCCAGGCGTAGCGGCGGCTGATGCGTTTTGTCACAATCGCCTTGACTTGACGGAAGCGCCCGTATTACAAACCGCGAGCTTATCGCGTTCCAACGGCACGACCATGGCCGACAAAGACGACGTGCTCCTCAACTCCAGGGAAGTGGCCTTCCTGTTGGATCTCAGCCCCGACACCGTCAACGAGTTCGCGCGCCGCAGTATCCTGCCGGCCTTCAAGAAGGGCCGGCAATGGCGTTTCCGCAAACGCGATATCGCTTCGTTCAAGCGCCAGGCGCGGGGCATCAACGCGGCCGCTTGACGGTCAGGACGGGACGCTGGGGTGGGGGAGGTGGTGAACCGCGCGCGCCGCGCCGGGTCGGCCCGGGTTCACACCGCGGACAACTGCGAGGTGTGACTGATGGGCGAACCGCATGAGAGCCGGGTCTATTCCGATCTGGCGCGTTTTTACGACCACACGTTCGGCCGCGTCTTCGTCGATCACGAACACGAGGTAATCGAGTCGCTCAACCTGCGCCCCGACCAACAGCTACTCGAGGTCGGCGTGGGCACTGGCATCTCGCTCGAAGCCTATCCCGCCTACGTCCACGTCGTCGGGATCGATCCTTCGGCCGACATGCTCGCGCAGGCGGTCAAGAAGACCCGCGAGCAGGGATGGAACCATATCGAGGTCCGCCAGGGCGACGCGCTCAACCTCGATTTCCCCGACAACAACTTCGACTGGGTGCTCAGCTTCCACGTGATGACGGTGGTGCCCGATCCGCTGCGGATGATGCGCGAGATGGTGCGGGTGTGTAAGCCCGGCGGCAAGATCGTGCACGTCAATCATTTCGCGAGCGAGAACCCGCTGCTGTACTCGCTGGTCTGGCTCGCCAATCCGGTGACCAAGCATCTTGGGTGGACGACGCGGCTGCGCGTGAGCGACGTCATCAAGGGCGAGAACATCCGAGTCGAGCGCAACGAGCGCCTGTCCAAACTGTCGGTCCATCGGCTGGTGATCGCGACCAAGCTCGGTTGAGCCGGCACGCGCTTTCGGCGTCGCCAGCCACATACGCCGCGGCAGAAGCGGTCGGCGCCGCGCAGTTATGCTCAATAGTTTCGCCGCCCGCGCCGTCTAATTCTCCATGAGATTCCGTATTTTCCTCGCAGCCCTGATGTGCGCCGCGACGGCGGCGCCGGCCTGGATTGCCGTGACGGCGGCGCCGGCCCGCGCCTACCGGGCCGAAGCCGTCAAGGATGGCGGCACGATCACCGGCAAGGTCAGCTTCGACGGCGCGCCTCCCGCGCGCGCGCCGGTCGAAATCAGCAAGGACCGCGACGTATGCGGCGCCGTGCAGCACTACGACGAGAGCCTGGTTGTGGACGCCGCGGGCGGGATTGCCAACGCCGTCGTGAGCATCTCGGACATCGAAAAGGGCGCTCCGCTGACCCCGCAAAAAGGCGTCAAGTTCGACCAGAAGGGATGCGAGTACGTGCCGCATGTGCTCGCTTTTCCGGCCCGCAGCACGGTCGACGTCGTTAACTCCGACGGCATTTTGCACAGCGTCCGCACCGAATCGCGGCGCAACCCGCCGCTCGACATGGCGCAGCCGGGTTTCAAGAAGATCATCGCGGTCACCTTGAACGAACCCGAGATTGTCCACGTCAGCTGCGACGCGCACGGCTGGATGCACGGATACTGGTTCGTCGCGGGCAATCCGTACTACGCGGTGACCGGCGCCGACGGCAGTTTCACGATCAAGGACGTGCCGCCCGGCACGTACACGCTCACCGCGTGGCAGGAGAAGCTCGGCACCCGGACGCACAAGGTCATCGTCGAGCCGGGCAAGACGGTCAGCATTGACTTCACGATGGGCCTCGACAAGAAATAGAGCTGCGACGGCGCCGAGCGATTTCGCAGATGACGGCGACAGCGCGGCGCCAAGACAACAACCGGTGGAAAAGGAATTGCTCAAACGCTTCGACAGGCTCGAGGTCGCGACCGCCGACCTCGCCGACGCGGTTTCGATCTACCAGCGCAATTTCGGCTTTGAACTCAAGGACGGCTCAAGCGGCGAAGCCGCGACGCTGAAGATTGGCGACGCGGAGATTCGGCTGCTTGCGGACCCGGCCGCCGCGGCGACGATTGCCGCCACCGGCGAGGGGCTGGCCGCGATATGGCTGGAAGCGGAAGACGTCGAGCGGGTCGCAGCGGCGCTGGGCAAGGCGGGAATCCGGCCGCCGGCGCTGCGCGTCGAAGCCGGTCGGCGCATCCTCGCGATCGACCCCAAAGTCGCCAACCAGGTCCCGCTCTTCATCTTCGACCGCAAGCCGTAGACGCGGCGTCGCAACGAGCGGCGGCGCGTTTATGCGGGCGCGTCTGTATATTTCGGCGCAGCACAGCCTATTGAGGCGGTGTCATGAGGGAATGGATCTTCGCCTTCTTTTAGCGCCGACTTTGCGCTATTTTATCAGAGCGCATTTTCCCCATCGCTAATCTCACTCGCTTCTTGCGACATCAGGGGGGGCGGGCAAGAGTGGCTGGTTCTTCTGAAGTTCAAGTCCGAGCTACCCGGCTGGATGAGGCCGACATCGAGCTGCCCGACCTTCTCACGGACTTGCAGGACCGGACGCAACTGACCCGCAAGAGCATCGCATACATCCTGATCAAGAGCGAGCGGCTGGACGACTTCAAGCGCAATCCGCAACAATTCATCGAGCTGGCGGCCGAAGCGATCAATCGCGCAAAGCGCCTCGCGCTTGTGGACGGCATCAAGTACCAGCGCATCGGTGATCAGGAATACTATGCGCAGGAGCTGTTCGCGCAAGAAGAGCTGAGCGGCTACCTGAAGCAGAGCATGGTGGCAACAAAATCAGTTCACGAGCGCGTCGTTTACGACTCCGAAGGGATCGAGCGCGGCTTCGCCGAGGACTTGGAGAAAAACGAAGCGGTGAAGCTCTATGCGAAGCTCCCCGGATGGTTCAAAGTCCCCACACCGCTAGGCAGCTACAATCCCGACTGGGCGGTTCTCATCGAGCAGGACGGCATGGAGCGTCTCTATCTAGTGGTGGAAACCAAGGGTAGCCTGTTCAAAGACGATCTTCGCAGCACGGAAGGCGCCAAGATCGAATGCGGCAAAGCGCATTTCAAGGCGCTGGCGGTCGGCGACAACCCGGCGCGCTATAGGGTCGCGCGATCGCTGGACGATCTTTTCACGGAAACGAAAACCCATCCGAAAGGCGCAGTGAATTCTTAAGCAGAAGGGGACCGCCGATGTCCGGCATCAGCGTAGATAATTTCGGCAGCGCGAACTCTCTCAATTGTCCGGAGCTGCGACCAGCGCGCGGGCGATCGATGTTCGGGAAGTATGACCCTGCCGAGATGCGCAAAGCGATCGGCGTACTTGAACTCAGCGGTAGTATATTTCCTACAGTGCAAACAGGTGTTCGCTTCTGGCCGTATCTGTTGGTCGCGCACGAACTTCGTGACGAGCGCAACAAAGCGGTAGTGGAAAAGAAGCTGAGAGCAATCCACCGGCGGCAACGCGACTATCAGAAACAAGGACTATATACGCGGGAGTTTGGTCCGACCAGGATCAGCACCTTCAATGCGTACCGCAGCTTGTACAAAAAGGTGATCTCTGCGCAAGAGAAAAAGTTGTCAAACTTACAGGCCCTACTGCGAACGCGCCTGCGATATCGCGGAAGTCCTAAGTTCTTCACAGATCATGCCACTGAATGGCGAAAAGCATTGCGCGTTTCAATGGCCCGACCGGGTAGGGAGTTCGCGAAGCTTCTCGACCACCTTTCAAAGAATCAGGACGATTCAAGCGTTGTTGACCGAGCGCTCACCGCGCTTTTGAAGCGTACAAAATACGACAGTATGCTCCGGCGCGGAGCATTTTGCTACGCGTTCTTGCGCTGCGTATATGGCATTGCGTCTCGCGTGGAAGGGATTCCATCCTTCATCCCGGTTACAGATTGGGCGAAACTCTTGTCACGCGTATTGGCGCAACCATCGCGCGATTTCAAACCGTACCGGCGCTTTCTCCCGTTGGTGCAGGCTTCCGTTGAGAAGCCTGCACTTGAGCAGTTGCATCGCCGAACGCGCGCGGAGAATGGGATCGTCCTAGCTGGCCTCGGGTTCCATGTATTTTACAACCTATACATCGCACACACACCTGCCGGGACGAAATAGCTGTGCCGTTGCCCATTGAGTCGTTCTTTAAAGCAACAGCTGGTTGCGATGCGCTCCTCTTCACGACGTTCTCCCTGGACGAGCAGGTCTTGGCCGAACTATTACGCACTCATCGGGTCCCCGCGCATCAGCGGATCGTGGTCCTTCACGATGTCATGAAGCATCACGCGCCCGGGTTCTTGCGCCAGCACTACCCGAACTCGCTAATCGTCGCGGTTGAGATCACGGGACACCGGCCGGTCGCGAACAGTTGTCCGGTATTCCACAGCAAGATTTGGCTTGCGGTTAAGCGTCGTCCACTTCGCTGCCAGACACTTGCGGCTCCATCGCTCAACGTAACACGCTATCACCTCGACAAGCGTTACCAGACTTTCGAGACGTTTCCGTGGTGGCCCAACTCGTCGATTCCGCTCAATCAGATCGGCTGGATGAAAAGCAACTTGCTATTTAAAAAGCGCGGGCTGATCCGACAGAGGCTGGAGTGCGGAAGCTTTGTCTTGGATGCTCGTAATGGCGCGCCGGCGAAACTTCAGAACCGTCGCTTGCTGGTGATCGATGTGCTCAAAGAACTTCTCGACGGCCAGGAACCCATCGGCTGTGCTGCACCCTTCGTATCAGAGACTGCCATCAAAACGCTGTGCCCAACAACGATAGCCCGCGAACAGGTTCCGAAAGTCTGGACGGGCGCTCGCCGCGATGGAACGAGCATCCACGCCAAGTTGATAGAAACACAAGGGCTGCTCGTCCTCGGATCGACGAACTTGACTGGTCAAGCTCTGGGCATCGGGAAATTTCTTAATCACGAAACCGTTGTAGTCGTGCGTCGCGGTAGACTGAAATTATCGACGCTGCTTCGGGGATTTCCGCGTGAGGATTATCGAACTCTTCGTGCACCGGAGCAGCCGGGCGACCCAGACGAGGACGATGACCTGATGGAAAACTGGAGCGAACGTCGGCAGCTAGCGATCGACGGGCCTGCCACGGCGGATATCGTCATGGTGGATGGGCGGGCGGAAATTCGCCTCAAGGGCTCACTCGCCGGCGCTCGCCAAGTTGTCGTTGTGTCGAAAACAGAACCCCGTCCCGCGCCGCTCAGGGTCCGTGCTGCGGAGCGCCTGCGCTTCCAATCTCACACAAATCAACTGCGGCTCGCTGAGCACCTGTTAGCGCCACCAGTTGAGGTGCGTGGGTGTCGCCAGGGCAAAGACGTTTGGGTCAGAGAGCTCGACTGTGCAAGCCTTTGGGCCATTCTAGAAATGAACTCGGATCGATTGGTTGAGTTTCGAAAGGCTCTGGAAAAGGTCAACGGCAAAAGAAAGATCTCGAAAACAACTATACCAACCTACACCGACGTGCGGGCGGCGAGGAGAACTTCTTACGACAATCCGAAACTCGGCCATCAAGAGCTTGAGTGGCAAGCCTGGCTCGCTGGACTCAGCCCAAACCTCGCGGCGACCGCTATCCCGTCTTGGTGTATAGACCTGGCTCCGAAACTCCGGCGGCTTGACGGTGCGTAACGCCTATCTTGTCTCTCTGCCGATGGGCGCTGGCAAGACCCAACTCGTCCTCAGGAAGATACTTCACGGGACCGGGTGGCGCGTGGCTGCGTGCAATTCTCGATTAAAGCGCACACTAATCGTCGGGCCAAACCACCACATTCAAAAAGTTTGGCTGCGAGAATTATTGCTGCTCGCCGGTGATCGTGGACTTGTTCAGGACCTAAACGAAGAGCAGATCCGGAGCATGTCGTTCAGGCGACTTCATCGTGTTTTAACCCGTGAGGGAATCAGAATCCCAACTTATCGAACCTACCGATTGTTGGCCAGGCAACAGAAGGGTCGTTGGCATTACGTGGTTCTCGACGAATGGCACCGCTCCACCCATAAGATCATCGAACAGTGCGAGCGTTGGGTCGCCAAAGAACCGAGCCGTCGCCCATGGTATGTGGGCGGTCATCAAATAATAAAGGACCTGTTCTTTGTGTCCGCCACCCCGGTGAATCCGGTCCTTGAGGAGGAAGAAGCGATTGATTCAGAGCCCTACGACGAGGAATTGTTCCGCGAACGCATCGCGATTGCGATTAAGCGAGCTCTGACGATCATCCAAGGCTTCATGGGTCGCCGCGAAGAAATCGATGGCCAGTTCTTCGAGATTGCGGCGCGCATCAAGTTGAGGAAGCTCGCAGCTGGCCGGTTCCACTGGAAGCTGCCACGCGGTGCCAACCAAACGGTTGCCGGTCCTACGAACGACGAGTTGCGTCTCGTTCATAGCGGAATCAATGACGACCAATGGTCCCTTGAGTACGCACGGGCGGTTGGGCTGGTGCGGACTATATGGGACCCCCACAAGCAAATGCACCGATTGAGCCGCGCACAAGCAGGCCGGCGTAAGAGCTTCGGAATGCCGTACAAGATTATCCACGTCGTTAGCAACGGCAAAAGGCGCCGGCCCGCATGGTGCTATCTTTCCGAGCATCCGCGTTTGGCTAGACTGCTGAAGGTGCTCGAGTGCGAAGGCGTGGTGGCTCCTACGAAGGAAGGTCTGGTGCTTACTCGAAAATCCAAAGGGCTGGTCTTCTGTGCGCACCGCGGCGTAGCGTTGGGTTTGGTCGAAACACTTAACAAGCGACTTGGCGATGACACCGCCAAGACTAATGTCGATGCAGAAGACGTCGATTCGGTGACGGATGACTTTAACAGGCGAGCAACGCCTCCATATATTCTTGTGGCCACAGATGTCCTTTCAGAGGGCGTCGACCTGCAGTGGGCGTGCAAGTTGCTCGTACACTACGAGCTGCCTTGGTCGCCGCTTCGCTTGTTCCAGCGAGTCGGGCGGCTGACGCGTCGCAAAGGAAGGCTGGGCTTCAACTCGAACGTTCGAGTAGCCCATGTCATCGTTCCCGGCAGCGTTGAAGAAGAGCGCGTAAATCGGCTGTTGCGCCGGATACACTTCTTAGCCGACGAGAAACTATGGCCAACTTCCGCACCACCCGCCAAACTCGCCCGCTCACTGATTGGGAGCGGCCCAAGTCTTCATCTAGTTGAAGCGCTCCGGTGATGGGGCGGCTATCTGCCACGTAAGGTTTGAGGGAGCGACCTGTTGGCTATTCGATTTTAGTCGACATTCGGCTCGGTGCAGTGGCCTGCCCCCCGAAGATCCCCGCGTTTTGAGGTAGAGTCCGTCACGCGAATGAGATGCCCCGCAAAAGCGTACCAGGTCGAAGTAGAGAAAACGGGTGCGTGGCCCGGTCAAGGCCGGTCTGGCCGGCGTTTTTGACACTCCACAGATTCAATTGAGTATCTCCAGTATT